>Ga0214479_100172_pt1 | contig 39994 bp, 31 predicted proteins | sample M1_20Mar14CPVII9_5_FD_165054 | JGI IMG/M metagenome (GOLD analysis project Ga0214479, IMG submission 165054) | Marine eukaryotic communities from Monterey Bay, California, United States - M1_20Mar14CPVII9sort6BwellE14 | ecosystem: Environmental > Aquatic > Marine > Unclassified | place: USA... | reverse complement strand
TTTGCGGCTTTCTCTTCTTTATCAAACTCATAAAACACTATACCGTCACAATATCAATATTTAATATAGCCACTTCTTGGGAAAAAGTGCACAAGATATGTACTTTTTTGCAAACCTTTTCTAATCAGTATTGATAGTCTCTAAAGTATTAACCACTACTTGATAGATGAGAGTTCAAACTACTTATCTAGAGGCGATGGCCGCCTCCTCTTCTGCTTCTGCGCCTTATTTTTGATACAAACAGATTGCAAAATGAAACTTCACATCTATAATATAAACTTCTATAAACTTCTATAAACTTCTTCTATAAACTTCTATAACTGTTGGTCATTCGCTCATTTCGATATAAACGACGAAACTGCACCCAAGTTGTACTGTTATCTGTTGCATGCTATCGCTACAATAGTGCCACAATTGTTGTTGTGATGGTACAAGTAGCAGTCATATGCTCCAATAATAGTAGTAGAGGTTTCTAGCATTGTAGACCGGTTAGGTACTAGTAGAATAGAAGAAATAGGTAAGGAGTGCTGCGCTGCGATTGTTACATATCATGTGCCTAATCGTCGAATTCGAAGTCTGTTGTTATTAAAGTTGAGATTGCCTTTACCATTGCCATTGTGCAACCGATAAGTAATATAGACTGTGTACTATCAGCTGCTACTAGGCTCCTATCACTGACGATATGAATTTGCAATATCCTTGCTATGCTTCCGTCATATCCATCATCTAACTTTTATCTTTGTCCACATAATCTATTGCAATACCTACGATACTGTAAATAAAAATCCGTTATCTCAATGCACAAATGATATCCAACACATAACACAGAATATGAAGGGGCTAGTAGCAACAATTGCATTAGCCGCCAGCACAAGTACAGAAGGGCAAAATGTTAATGTTATTCGGCGTGAAGGAGAAGATACCAATGGTAGCAGTAGTCCACCAGAGCATCTTGAGCAGTATCAAAAGTCGGAGAATGTAATGCAAAACACACCCCTTCTACCTGAGGAAGATACTCTGAAGTCTAAAGCTGAAAGTGATGTTGGTGTACTCTCCAATAATAAGGAGGGTGTTAGTATTGATAATCCTCGAGGCCAGAGCTTTCTGGATACTCCGCAATACAATCAGGAAGTTACTCAGCAGGGAAGGAGGAGGCTAGATGATGATGATGATGCCGCCGCCGCTACATTCCAAGAGCGTTGTGTTGTCTCATCTCTGGAGAAATTTGGGACCGACTACTCCAGCAATCCATTGGATTCATATGTTGATTGTGTTGATGGCTTTGTTCGGGATACTACCACTGGCCTCGCTACTTCTCAAACTTGTGGTGATGCGTGTGGTTTTGTTAATGAAACCAGTTATAAATGTTGTGCAGGAATCGACCGTGATTACAGCGCAAATCCGGACCCCGCTGAATTGTCTGATGCATGTGAAGGCTTCACTGGCAAAGGTAAGAGCAAAAGATTGTTTCATGATCATCATACCCTTACTCTACTAACACTACATACATTTTCTATGTTCACTTGCTTAGTTTGTAAGGATGGCTCCTGCAGTAGCAGTAAAGGCGCCTGCACCAACGCTACAATCGATTATGTTTCGGGTCCTTCTTGTCGAGGTGGTTTCAGTGGTGGTCCTAACAGTTGCAAGGATGCAACAATCGGAAGCTTATACAAGTCTTGTGAAGATGGAGGGTCGTGCTACAATGCCACAATCGGCACTGCTTCCAAGTCATGCCTCGATGGTAACTCCTGTAAAAATGCTATTATTGGTAATGCTGCTTCATCTTGTGAAAATGGTAATTCTTGCCCAGGTGCTAATATTGGTAATGCTACTTTATCTTGCCTAAAATCAAGAGCTTGTGAAGATGCTACAATCGGTAGTGTTGAATCCTCCTGCACTTTGTCTCGATCATGCAGATATGCTCAGTTAAGTGGTGTTGACTTGATTGACTCTTGTCAAGCCGAGGAGGGTGCTGATTCCAACAGGTATGGGTGTTGCCAGGATATCAATGGAGATGGGGTTATCACTGAGTTGATTGGCTGCTGCAATGAGGTGGAACAATGTAGGGATGAAGTTGGATATGGCATCTATGAAGCTGGCTGTGTAAGTCGTCATGTGTGAACTATTTGGTGCTACTTTGCTTTCATTTCATTGCTCACTACTATTGTACCCTTTCTTACCAGCCTGCACCGACAAGTATGCCTAGCCAAGTTCCATCTCAGTCCTCTGCACCATCTACTAGCTTCATGCCTAGCTCAAGCCCCACTAAGAGTGGTAAAGGATCAGGCAAGTCCTCGTCCAACAGTGAGAAGAGTGGAAAGGGCAAGTCCTCCAAGGTTGGTTCAAGGAACATGGCAAGCAAGTCGGACGTGTTGGCGTATTTGACAAGTAGCGAAGTTACTCCTGATGAAAAGAAGGCTTTTGTCTTAGCCATGATTGCTCAGGCTTTAGAACGTCTTACTGATGAGTTGAATGAGGATTAGAATTAGAAAAGATGGGTGGTGAAGTGAATGTTCGTTGAGTAGTTTTGGAAGTTGTATGCCGTGTGTGAAGGAATGAGATGTAAAGAGAATTGTAGAGGTCTTCTTAGTGATCTTATTGATGACTTGAATGAGGATTAAATAGTTAGCAAGAAGTGTGGTTGCTGTACCTACAACTTTGGAAGTAGAGCTGGCATGTGATGTATGTGTTAGTCAAAAGAATTTGTAAAGAGAAGTAGAAGAGATGACCCGAAGTTATTATTATGTTATTGGATTGTAAGTAGAGGGAGAGGTACCGACGAGGAGTGTTTGTGTATGTCAATAAAGAAAAGGGATACATTTGTAATAGAGAATTGATGTTGCTATCCCAGAAACTCTTCTCTCTGTCTAGCTCTTTGTATTGTCCTATGATTTGACTATCGTCCAAAGTAGTCGACCTTGACCTTCATGATTCCCAACGCTTCTTCCACATTGGTGTATTCTCAATCATTCCTACACTATTAGCCTCCATTGCAACCTCAATCCTCACTTGTCCTAACCATTCTATCCGTTCTTCATTCGTTTGTGTTTGTAACTCTTTCATCTTCGTCACTGCATCTTTCAATCTATCAGATTGTACATCATTGATATTGATAGATGTGGACCAATCTTCAGGTTCGGTACCATATCCAAAGAATTGATTCGTTGTGTGTAATAGCTTGTCGGTATGTAGTGGCCAATCACCATTATCATTCTTCAACCCCAACAACTCGGCAAAGTCATTCACACATACATCTCGTGTAGACTTGTGTTCACTACCACCACTAATCTTCTTTGCCGAATATAATTTAACCATTGATTTGACTGCCCAGTAATCAGCAAGTAATGGTGGTTTACCATTCGTTAAACTTGATACGAAGAAAGACATTGCAATATCCTCACATTCCAAATTCGTTGCAACATATTTGTATATCTCTCTTGGTAATGCCATTATATATAAATCAAAGTAATCACGATGTATAAATGATGCACGGGGTAATGTAATTGAATATCGATTGGATGATTCAGTTGTGGACATGTACCCATACTTCCATTTACCTATATCTTCTGAATCAACTTCATCGTCTTCGTCTTCGATTACGACGTGAGTTCGTGCATCAAATCCTACCATACGTTCAGGATGGTTCGTCCATCGTATAAAGGCAGTGTCTAATGCTATACATGGTCGTAGTACATCATCATCTAAGCTCAATATACCCAGTGTAGGCGTGTCTAAATAACGAGAGAGAGATGGTGGACTAGTTGTCAGTGAAAAAGTGCACATGATATGCACAAAAAGAAGAATGCATATAGTTTTCCCACTCACCAATCAACACTTTAAACCGTTCATTTAATGAATTAACAACATGTTTCTCAACTTTAACCTTACCACTACCATGATGTAATATATTATCCGGTACATCATTCTCAATATCACACCATATAACTTGTATTTCTTTAACATTATCACATTGTGAATGATGATTAATACTTAGTAATAGTTGTTCATTACGTTGCCATGTATTGATACGGATTGTGTATTGTGTTTTATCTATTGATTGGAGTGGTGTTATTGTATGGGAGTGTACTTCTTCTAATGTCATTTTGGTATGTAAATCTTCTGGAGATAATATTTGTTGCTTTGAGTTGCTTTTCTTGTTGTCTGGTTCAAGCATTCTACTATCACCACCACTATTATTGCTTATAAATACATCGTATAAAAATAAATGTATAACAATCAATATAGATGTAGCAAATGCTCCAAATGCAGTCAGCCAAACATGCTTGCCAATTTTAGCACTCCGTCTATTGCCTGCACCTCGATGATATCCGCTCTTTGTGATACGCCGCTTTGATGGAGATGTACCCTTATTAATACGACTACTACTTTCTCTAGGTGATACTTTAGCACGTCGATGATGCAATCTATGATCACCAATCGGAGCAGGCAAATCTGTTGTAGATGTTGCCTCTGACCATAGTTTAAGAAGTGAACTTTCTTTTGTTGAGTGATGTTGTACTGCCTCTATATTGTCACTATCATCACTTATAATTCTTGATGTAGGCATATCAACTGTTACAAAGTCATTATCAGATGATGATTCCATGTTTATATATCTACCACCTCAAGCCTTCAATATTAATATTACTCTCATGGACCAACTGAAAAACAAATACTTTGTGTTTGTGTGGCTATCGTTTAATACTATCTTCAGGAAACCAAACCGGATACTGTCAACGAAGAAAAGATTGAAACAATGGCGTACTAGACGACGAAGCGTGTGGCTGTAATATGAAACAAAGGAGCTACTTCTACTACATCATTAGGTAGACACCAGTAACAACAATCAAACTCAAATCAAGTTAATCAGATGAGCAATAAGCGGTATCCTTTTGAATAGTTCATTGAATAATACAAACATAGCGATAGAGAAGAGCATATACGACGGCTAAGGGAGGTTGCGAGAGTAATCTGTCTGCATATCGTATACATTATGTAGTATATAGTATTAGATAGTGGTGGGCCTGTGAAGGTATCCTTTTCAAGCCCCTCCTTTGTGGAATCATGTGGAATGTAGAGTATCTATTAAGTTCATATCCAGATGAAGCATTTCATATTAAGGTTTATGTTCTACACTACTAAAAACTTTTCTAGGCCAGGCGGTTCGTCTTTTCTGTGCAGCATCTATCTTTGCCCAGACCCATAAAAACCAGAAAGAGATATTCTCCTATCCGAGTTGCCATTGCCATTAGTATAGGGATTCCTTGTCCTTTGTTGCTGGCTAAGCTTGAAAGCATCAAATTCTCGTTGTAGGGATAGATATTTGGCATCTTGGGTTTGCTTATCCTTGAGTATCTTCTGGCCTAGTTCACCAGCGATAAGTTTAATACAGTCTTCACATGCACTACCCCAATCCTCACTTAACTTGGAGTATCGACAGTCGGTACAAGAACTCGAGTTGCATGATTCACACCATTTTAAACCACCAGGTTCATCAAAACAGTTCTCACATTGAACTTTGTTGCAGTTGTCACCATCACAGACAGAAAAGCTGGGGCCTGTGCACCATTCACCACAGCCTTTATCACCACAAGTATCACAGACCATAAAGGAAGTGTCACTGCAATTACTACATGCTACATACTCACATCCTGAAGATGAATATGGGCACTTAACACTGCAATCATTGCAAACAGGGTCAGAACAGTCCCTGCAGTTCTTCATTGGACCACATTCGTAGCAGTACTCTTCATTGCATTCTTTACAGTCTGTAACATACTATTCCCATCTACTCCATTGTCACATTCGTAACAGAAGAACTTTGTACACTTAATGCAGGTATAATTCTGAAACCCATACCATTTGTCTTCGTAATCACCAAAATTGACCCATGCATTGGGATAATTGACACCCCTTTCGAGGTAAGTACCCCATAACCCTACAGTGCACTTTGAACAGCCGACTTGTCGACTCTCCAACAGTCTATTATAGTCTACGAGAAATGATTGGAAATCTGGACTACTTTCTAAACGCCAGCGTGATGGGAATCGGACCAATGTCAATGATTTGCCAGGGGTATTGATGATACTATCAAGGATAGGCAACACAACATCTTCGGATAATTTCTCTGAGTATGACGCATCTTCTTTGCCATTGGATGTAATATCTTGCGTGAGGTCAATTCCCCTTAACACTGCAGATCCAGACAGCAGTTGCAACCCCCGACCTGTGATGTTAATACAGCCTGCAATCTGTAATGTCTTGAGATTATCTCGAGCATTAATGCATGCTAATATCCCCGCAATGTCATTATCATTTAATCTCGAGCATATGCCTTTTTCTCCTTCATTATTCAATTCTCCAAAGTCAAGACTTTCCCAATTCTGTGAAGCTACTATAACTTTCGTTTGATCTGATGGTTCATACCGTTTCACATTTGCCCAAGCTAATATTGGCGATACTTTCTTATTATTCCATTTGTACTTTCTCCATGATTTAGACCTAGTTGTTAGAGATAGCGCTAGCAGTGCACGTGATGGTGTACATAGATATGAAGATATACGAACAAATGCAATATCTGGGAGGTCAAATATACCTGGTTTAGTCATCCGTCTCCTTCTAATCCAATTTATTGTGGTATCACTCAACGAAGTTGATGTTGATGTATTACCTTGTAAATTAGTTTCTAATTGTCTTTGTAGTATTGGGGCAATAGTATCAGTTATCAGATTATCAGGCATATTGGCATCAATTACCAAATCTGAGAGGATTCCTCCCAAAATTTCTTGGCTTGACATCGTATATTGTATGCCACTGATATTTTATATCCTCCCTATGTCTCTCTAAACTTTTTATGTTCGAGAACAAATAGACCTCTGCTAATGTAATATACGATAATATCTTCGTTAACAACACAAACACCTATTCAGATGATAACAGGGTACTTCTAGAAGGAGGAGAGCCACTACAACCCTCGGGTGGTTCAAAGTTAGTACGATTATGCCATCCAACGCTCGCTGCTTACTTGATTGATAGTAAATTAGCAAAAGAGTCTAAAAGTAAGAGTACTACACTGTGCAGGCTAATATAAATATCAATGGAGCAGTGACAGGAGAGATTATATCAGGTACGGCGGCTAGAAGCGTTGTGAGAACAAGCCGCGATGCAATATCTTGCATTATGCAATCGATTTAGATAGTGGTGGGCCTGTGAAGGTATCCCTTTCTGAGTAGTTGGCCTGAGTTTTACTTTCTCATTTCTCTCCTTCGATTGGGCGTTGAGTTATTGAGTTGCAAAGGCTGAGAGTTACTCATTAGATCAGTCTACCTCTTTTATCAGCATTAATAGCTGTGTTTTCATAAAATTTTTTTGTACAGCCGCACCTAAAGCTTAAGATACCCTCATTGCAATAAGAGCGCAACAATAAATAATTACATCTTCCTAAATTTATCATACCTATCGCAAGTAATATAAACCTATAACAACAACAATGGCTGACGATAATACCAACACTACCGCCAAGAAGCGTGTATCAATAGCCGCCCCTGCAAATGCGCCATCTCGTCGTGGTGGTCGTGGTGGTAAGTTTGAACATATGTTTAATAATTGTTGCAAACACATATAATAATATGTCTCAACTCTCTAATATGTTGGTTTTGCATATCACTACCACTACCACTACTCTTCTCCAGGTCTCATGAAACGACCATCCATGGGACCAAAGCAACAATCACTCAAGGCATTCACACCCGATAATTACTCAGATGATGAAGATGATAAGTTCTTCCATGAAGATTCAGATGAGCCAGGTAAAGGATGGACGAATGGACAAATACCACCACAATTCACCCCAACTATGACATTACACCCCTACACACGGTCCGGTCGGTTGGCATTATACAATCATCATCGAAGATGGATTAACTTCCAATCATCATGGAGTCGTATAGGCGAGGGTTCGACCGAAATGGATGTAGTACATTCCAAATCGGCAAGCGGACAGTCTGTAATGACAGGATGTTTAATTGAGGAAGGTAAAACTGTTCGTGCATTAGTTGCGCAATTATGTGAATGTTTTTATAAGGCTGGATGGGCTACTGGGACTGGTGGTGGTGTGAGCATTCGTGTTGGTGGTCCGAGTGAGAATCGTCCATATCGTGTCTTTGTCGCGCCGAGTGGTGTACAGAAGGAAGATATGGTTGGTGATGATGTATTTGAGTTAGATATGGATCGTCAGGTAGTTGCTCCACCCAAGACACCCAACTTACGTCAAAGTGCATGCACGCCATTGTGGTATGTAGTATACAAGCATGTTAAAAGTGCCATGTGTGTAATCCATACACATTCCATGCATGCCCAACTTGCCACGTTACTAGATCCTACCGAAAAGTCATCAGTGTTACGTGTAACACATTTGGAAATGTTAAAAGGAGTAGGTAATCATTCCTATGATTCAATACTTGAAATACCAATCATTGATAACCGTCCATCGGAAGACTTATTAGCCGACCAATTAGAGGAAGCATTACGTAAATATCCAAAGTGTAATGCAGTACTAGTCCGGAGACATGGTGTATATGTTTGGGGTGATAGTTGGGAACAGGCGAAGGCACAATGTGAAAGTTTTGATTATTTATTTGAAAGTGCTGTTAAGATGAAGGGTATGGGATTGGAAAGTGGCGTGGTGCCTGTTAGTGGTACTTATCATGTGAATGATATGGATGTTGCTGAGGAAGAGAAGAAGGAGGAGGATAGTAGTAGTGGATCGTCACCTCCAGCAAAGAAACAAAAGGTTGCACCGGCCTTCAATGCGTCGGGTGCTGCTAATAATGATGCTGATTTGATATGTGCTGGTACAACAATTCCATTAGTGCCAAGGGATTCCAAGATATTGCTTTTAGATATTGAGGGTACAACTACATCTATTTCATTTGTCAAGGATGTTCTCTTTCCATATGTTCTTAATAACTTGGATGTCTATTTGAAAGATTTGGCTTATAATGAAATGATTGATTACAACAAGGCATTGGCAAAAGATGTACAGGCACTGGATCCTAATCATCCAGCAAGGAAACAAGTAGAGAGTTATTCTTCAGAGGAAAGAGTTGTTTCAGTGTATGTCAAGGCATTAATGGCACATGATGTCAAGGCCACAGGTCTCAAATCATTCCAAGGTAAAATGTGGAAGGCTGGGTATGCCTCTGGTGAATTAGTTGGTCATCTCTATTCTGACTTCATCCCAATGTTAAAGTGGTGTAAGGATAACAATGTCAAGGTATGCATCTACAGCTCGGGAAGTATTGCAGCACAAAAGCTTCTGTTTGGACATACCAGTGAGGGTGATATTACATCCTACTTTAGTGGACACTTTGATACAACGTCAGGATCCAAGAGAGAATCTACTAGTTATGCAACCATTGCCAATTCGTTAGGAGTTAAACCGAAGGACGTCATCTTTGTTACAGACTTTGAGGCGGAAATTCACGCGGCAAACGAAGCAGGGATGAAGGCAGTGGTAGCAGCTAGACCTGGAAATGCACCATTGAGTTCAGATACGAAGAGCACCTTCCCAGTGGTACGATCCTTGCTTCAACTGTGTGGTGCAGACTAAAGTCATATTTGCCGAATGACCAATCTTGCTGCATTGTTTTGGGGCTTTAGCTACGAATCCCCAACTAAAGTAATGTGATCAATGTTTGTTTGGCACACTAACTAGTACTAGAGTGAGTAGATGTCAGATATAAAGACATATACTTTGTTTAAAAACCATTGACAGAGAATGGATACCTTGCAAACACTTCCTGATCTTCAGCCAAATCAGAGCTTCCAACCATCAGTCTTTCGACTGCAGCCCAAGCACTCATCGCTCCTTGATCAGTACAAAGTCTTGGTGGAGGAACTAACATATCCCATGGCTCATCTTGATTTGAACATAATGTATCTAATCTTCTTCGTAATTCTTTATTAGCAGCCACACCACCGACGACTGCAAGTGTTTTAATTCCATCTTCCTTCTGTACTTGTTGCATTGCCCGTCCTAATCGTATCTCGACATGTCGAAAGGCTACATGTTGAAATGACGCAGCAATATCTGCCTTATCTTCATGTGATAATTGATCAGGAGTGTCGACGTTTCGCTCAACACATATCTTTTCAGCAGCCATTCTAACTGAAGTCTTTAATCCAGCATAACTGAAATCACAGTCCTTTCGTTTTTGCATAGGTATTGGTAACGGTACTGCCTTGATATTACCCTCCTTGGCTAATGCTTCAACTGCCGGTCCACCGCCACCACCCACTGGCAAGCCTAATAGACGTGCTGTTTTATCAAATGCCTCTCCTAAGCTATCATCTATCGTACCGCCAATGATTTTATACTTCCCAACTCCTAAACATTTGAGTATTTGACAGTGTCCTCCAGAAACTAGTAACGCGAGGAATGGGAATTCCATAGCTCGCTTGTTATTTGGTTGTATTTCATCATCTAGCAATTGTTGTTGTTGGCCTTCATCATCATCATCATCATCATTATTGTCGTATCTTTCAGAAGGTATCCTAGCCATCAATATATGTGCTTCTAAATGATGCACACCAACAAATGGCTTCTTATACTTCAACGCCAACTCTTTCCCCTTTTCACAACCAACTCGTAAACATATTTCTAATCCAGGACCGACAGTAACACCCACGGCATCTACATCTTCCATTGTCATTTGTGCATTGGATAGACATTCATTAACAACTCTATCAATATTCTCTTCATGTGCAGTTTTAGCTAAGCCGGGTACTACACCTCCCCATTCTTCGTGTATGGCATGTTGTGATGCTAATGATTCTCCTAATATGGTACCATCTGATCTTATAATGGCGGCTACATAGAGCATCATAGTGATTCAACATCAAAAGGTTAGAAGAAGTAGAGACATCATAGTTTGCAACAATCACACAACTCACCACCAGTGTCATCACAACTACTTTCAATACCCAAAACACAAAACGATTTCTCTAAATTTGGTAAACCACTCTTGGCTTCAAATCCATCATTACCTCCTCCTGGATTATATGTATTCTGGAATTGTCCTCTATCAACAGCCTTTGCTAATCCTATAAACTTGGCACGTTTCTCCCGTCCTGCTTTAATTGCTGCTGTTTTTTCCTTCTTTTTAATTTGTTTGGCTATTTTAGTATCAGTATCACTATTTGTTGTACTGCTTGATAGAGATGTACATCTTCTATTATGATGTTGATGTGTTGATAATGCATTTGCCATCAACATTGTCATTTTTGGCCGTCGAATACTTCGTGACGACGCCGATAGGACTAATGATACTACTACCATTTTTAGCAGCAACATCTCCTCTGATATTCATGTAGTCCACTGAAAGAAATATTTGTTATTTGATGACGATCACTGCCTATCACTGCACACTCTACGCAGGCCGCACAGGCAAAGTAGTGGGAGGATACCAATTGGTATCTTTTTATGAGAGTAGAAAATTATGTGTTTAAAGTTCCATTATTTAGTTGCTATTGGCGGGTTAGTTTGCTTAGGTATATCAACGCTTTCAGCTCCAGATAATAACTCTACTGGTTGCTTCATTTATAGCAGTTGTTGATTACCGTGGTTGGATTTGTCGGTGTTGTGGAGAGCAGAGGTAGTATCAATCTATTACTTAAGCTCATCAACAAAACACCACCAAAAAGTTTTGTGGATTCTGATTGCTGTACATCATAGTCCCTATACGATACTCAAATGTCCAGCGCTGGTAGGGAAGCTCAAAATATATCGAGTAGGATGCCCTCCGATTCAGTAACTGATACTGATATGCCTGATACCAACAAAACAATACAAAGTCCAAGTACAGAAAAACAAGGTGCATCAACATCAACTTCTTCTCCGAGCAATACCTCAAAGCGTAGAAGAATATCTTCACTTGGTATATTTGATCTCCCTGATATTGCATTTGTTCGTATATCATCATATCTATGTACACCATCCCGTGCACTATTAGCGCTATCTTTGACATGTGATTCTAAATCATGGAGAAAGTATAAATGGAATAATCCAAATAAGAAAGTATCACCGATATTAGCTTGGGCAAAACCAAAGTTTATAAAGAACGAGCCATCAGATCAAACAAAAGTTATATTAGCTTCACAGAAGTGGGAATATCTTGACTTTGGAGAATTGAATAATGAAGAAGAAAGAAGTGTATACCTAAGAATAAAAGAAGATGATATTGCGGGGGTATTGGCATGTATCAACGCTCGCAATAATCTAAAGACATTAAAGATTACAGGATGTGTAAAAATTACGGGCCGGGGGTTGCAACAATTATATGGTTCGGTAGTGTTAAAAGAAATTGACCTTACACAGAAGGTACTCTCTCATGATGAAGAATTTCAATCAATACAATTATCTGAAGATGTTATATTGCCTATCCTTGATAGTATTATCAATAACCCTGGTAACTCGTTAACATTGGTCCAATTTCCTAGGCGATGGCGTTTGGGAAGTAGTCCAGAATTGCATTCGTTTCTACTTGATTACGATAGACTGTTAGACAGTCGACAAGTCAGATGTTCGAAGTGCACAATTAAGATTGCAGCAGATGATAATCTTGTTGAGTATCCCCGTGGATACTGGGTCCAATGCGCCGAAGATCAACGTGGTGGTGAATATTATGGGATGCAGAATCATACTTGCATTAAGTGTGTCAGATTCTTCTGTTACGAATGTGATAATAATGAATCTAATGAAGAAGACATGTTGAATACATGTTTGCAATGCAAAGAAGAGTGCTGTTATAAATGTGTCCCCATGACCAGCTGTGCGTCGTGTGTAAAATCTATATGTGTCAGGTGCAGTAAGAAATGTCCTTGTGGCAATCAAGCTTGTCGTCGTTGTAGTGAATATATTTTGGATTGCAATACTTGTGGCGAGAAACGCTGTCAAGAGTGTACAGTTTCTTGGCTTTGTGAAGGTGAAAACTGCGGCATTGTACAATGTGGCCATTGTCGGGACGATTCAAGATTGGACTCTCCTCATTCTGTGAGACATTGTGATTCATGTAACGAGAGGTTTTGTGCCGATTGTCGATACTCAAAGTTGAGCAAGGATTGGGGCAATTCATGTTCAGAGTGTATCAAACTGATTGCTGATGACCTTGGCAAGAAGATACTCAAAGACAAGCAAGATGAAACTATCAAGTATATGTGTTTGGAACTCAGAAAGGATGAGTTGATTGATGAGGTGAAGTTGCTTCAGAAAGAGATTGAAAATCTAAAACTACAATGCAAATCAAAGTTAAAATTGCTCGGGTAGATGTATAACTTAATGAATAATATGTCGCTTTACCCGTATGAATATGGTATACAAATACAAGTGCTACTACAAGTCCATACTGGAGGTACTCGGCCACTTTTCTGCTTTGCTTGTGCCTACCGAGTAGTCTTGAGAAGATAAGGATAATAAAAAGATACCGAGCATCATCGGTATCTTTTTATGAGAGTATAAAATTGATGTTAATTGCTACCATAAATCGTATTAGTTTGCTTATATCAACGCTTTCAGCTCCAATATAATAACTCTACTGGTTGCATCATTAGTATTTGTTGTTTAGTGTGGTGATTATTGGCCGCTTCGGTGCCGTGGAGCGGAGGTAGTATCGCATTTCTCAAATTTTATTAAAAAAGTTTGTGGTTTGCAAAGACAAATTCTGTAGAGCTGCTGATATACTTAATCAACTATACGATACTTATAACCACGCTGGTAGGGAAGCTCAAAATATATCGGGTAGTATGATCTCCGATCCAGTGATTGATACCGATATGCCTGATGCCAACGCCAAAACACAAACACCACAAAGACAATTAGAAAATTTACAAGGTGCATCAACATTAACTTCTACTTCGAGCAATACCTCCAAGCGTAGAAGGATATCTTCACTTTGTATATTTGATCTACCAGATATTGCATTTGTTCGTATATCATCATATCTATGTACACCATCCCGTGCACTGCTAGCGCTATCTTTGACGTGTGATTCTAAATCATGGAGAAAGTATAAATGGGATAATAAGAAAGTATCACCGATATTAGCCTGGGCAAATGTGAAACGATATGAACCATCAGATCAAACAAAAGTTATAGTAGCTTCACAGAATTGGGAAAGTCTTGACTTTGGAGAATTGAATGACGAAGGAGCAGGCTGGCCTATTGGCATGAGATTAAATGATAATGATATATCGGGGGTATTGGCATGCATTAATGCTCGAGATAATCTCAAGACATTAAAGATTGTAGGCTGTTTTAACATCACAGGTTGGGGATTACAACTGCTGTCTGAATCTGTAGTGTTAAGGGACATCGACCTCGCACAAAAGATCTATTCTCGTGATCCTGATGATTTTGAATGTGACCAGATATCCGAAGATGTTGTGCTTCCTATTCTTAATAGTGTCATCAATACTCCTGGAAACTCGTTGACATTGGTCCAACTACCAAGGCGATGGCGTAAAGCAATGAGTCCAGAACTGCATTCGTTTCTAGTTGATTACGATAGACTGTTGGAGAGTCGACAAGTCAGATGTTCGAAGTGTACGGTAGGTTTGTTTGGTTTTTACGTCGGAAGGGGGGAGGGCTATGGATTGGTTAATTGTTACAATGACCCTTCCGGAGATGAGTGGGATATTGGTGTAGGTATGCAAAACAATATATGTCTGAAGTGTACCAAGTTCTTCTGCAATGAATGTGATAATGGAGTGGATGGGAAATTGATGTTACGGACATGTGTAGAATGTATTAAAACATGTTGCCATGACTGTGATCCGATGACGAAATGTGTACGGTGTTCGTTTGATGTTTGTGTCAGTTGCAGTATAAAATGCCCAAATTGCGAGGATCGGTTCTGTCGCTCTGATGATTGCCTTGAATATATGCGTTATTGTGAGACTTGTGAAGAGGAAAGATGTGAGCGGTGTACCACTTTTTTTGCTTGTGAAGGTCACTGTGGTTTTGTGCAATGTGAGGACTGCTATGATGAACATTCAAATAAGAATCAGAGTAAGAAGTCTGATTATAATTTGGATCGATGTGAGACTTGTCGGACCATTTTCTGTGCCGATTGCCGATACTCCAAGTTGAGAGAGGATTGGGGTAATGCCTGTGCAGGTTGCATTAAACTGATTGCTGGTAAACTGGGCAAGATGATACTCAAGGATAAACGAGATCAAGAAGCCAAGGATAGGGACATAAGAAGAAGGCATAGGGAGGAGGTGAAGAAGCTCCGGTTAGAGATTGAGGATCTAAGGATGTGGTCCTAACTTAACTTGCAAAGTTATTCCTCAACACTATATATACCGTATAATACTTATAATATTATCCAAGCTACATATGAACGAGCAGCCGGAATAGAGATTATATATAGCGAGAAAAGAGATTTACCATTGCTCATTGCACACTCGCCGAACGATTGGCTTGACTGTCACAGGACCACTAAGGAAGCCATTTTAACATTTTTCTATCGAGCTCTTAATTGTACAGGGTACAACCCCCTGCTCTGACAATCAGACCCATTTGCTTCATAATAACTCTCCATTACATCAACATTAATTTATTGCTATTGAGTCGCCGGCACGGTTTTGTTTGGTTGTCAATCGGAGATAGCGGAGCAGATTTTATATAATTTATTATCGTCATTTTTTTTTCACATACACCATCAATCCACCTCAACAATATAACTGGAAGAATCATCTACTCTATCGGTATATCATTGCAATAGGATAACATACAGATTAACAAAATATTAGTATATTACAGTTCTACATTAACATACATACCAAAACAACAAATTCAATATGCCAGCTAACACCTCAAACCAAAATCCGATAGGTAATTCCAAAGCTGCTAAATTTGCAGCTGCCAATCCACTAGGTCCAATGGCCGACCCATTCAGTGGTCTAGGTAATGATGAGAATACCGAGGCACAGAAGGAAGTATCCGAGAATGTACAAAAACGATTAACAAAAGCAATGGAGGAATTAAAAGCAAAGCACGCAGCGGGTACTAATGAGAAGGATGATGTTGATCGTGCCCCTACTGGTGCGGCATATAAAGCATTACATCAACATCAACGTCAACAGGCTAAAGCTATTGCGGCTGCTAAAGAACAACAAACTGCACGTGATAATGCCGAACATAATAATCAAGTTATGAATATTAAGGAACAGATGAGGCGTATGAAATTTGACAAAGAAAATGACGAGAATGATTCAGATAGTTCAGATGATGATGAATTTGATCATTTGTTAGATGAAGATGATGATGATGAATTGGCAGCATTACGTCAATTACGTATAGCACAATTAAAGTCGGAACAAACTGCCCGTGCTCAACACAAGGCATTAGGACACGGCTCGTTACGCACCATTACCCAAGATGAATTCCTACCAGAATGTACAGGCTCATCAAAATACGTTTGTGTACATTTCTATCATGATGATTTTGAACGGTGTAAGATTATGGACTATCATTTAAAGATAATTGCAAGTGAACACTTAGAAGCCAAGTTTTTACGAATTGATGCTGCCAAGTCACCATTCTTTGTTAGTAAATTGAGGATACAGACATTACCAGCATTAATTGTTTTTGATGAGGGGAAGGAGATTGGAAGGTTGACTGGATTTGATGGATTAGCACTCAATCCAAAGAAGCCGGATGAGTGGCACACGGGACGGTTAGAAGAGTGGATTTCAGAGTTGGGTGCCATCAAGTATGTCAAGCCTACTGAAGAGATTGAAGAAGAGAGGAAACGTATGGGTATTGTTGTGAGGGGAAGTGTTTACAGTGATCGTGAGAGGAGTGGCATAGTTGATGATTATTAGATCGACATGTGATGCCGGAAAGCTGAAGAAGGGTAGCTAGAAGTGGTACTGGTTGAGAGTTGTTGGTTGCGGATGAAACCAAACTCTTGCCTGCGTGTGATAAATTCATAAATGAATAGTGCAACACTTATTCCATTGTCTGAATTGCCATTTCTAATTGCCACTAGCCTAGACAATATTCTCGTTATTCAATAGACTGGCTCGCTGTTGTGTTGTACCACTGCCTGGCTCATGAAATCGTTTATGAAGAAAGGCATAAACATGTTTCAGAAACGATATGTAGGCAGCGACGATAATACATAAATATGAACTAAAACAGATATCATTACTAATTATGTATAAATCTTAAGAGAGAGTTGCTTCCATGCTTGGATAATATCTCTCATCTATCTCTCTCTTTTTCCGAACATGAAAACATTTAGATAGACTCCCCACATTAACTCGATGGATTATTAACCAATCAAACAAATCCAACATCTAGAGGGAACCGCAGGGTGTTTAGTACAGAGGACAACAGTTTTAACATGATGGAAAACGTCCCCTATCTAAACCCCCAATTATATATAAACAAATACTCCCCATTTCCCAAACAAAACAGAAAATTCTTTAAACCATCTCCTTATAATGGCTACCACCCTCACTCAATTCCATATTATTAGCACTATCACCAACATCAGTCTGTGCACCACATAATTCACGATCCTCGAAGCATCCATCAGCCATCGGACCGAATAACTTCATCCTTCGGTCTAAACTACCCTTGAGGGGATGGTAGTTGGATTTTGATTTACGTCGTGAACCGATAATCATGGCACCTATGGCAATGGCTGCGGCGGATGCGGCGGCTATCATCATCCAGAATGCTAATCCACCTGGATGGAGTAGGTGATTCTTTTGTGTTGTGGTGGCACCATCTGTGTTGTAAATTGAGGGTTTGGTGTAAAGTATAATTAGAATTACCCAAATAAATAAATAATACACAAAGCAAAATAGCAAACAATTCCCTTACCTCCTCCATTACCACTATCACTACCTCCTCCACCTAAAATTAACAATTCATAGAATTATAAACAGGGGCAATAATACATTAATGAGCATATCATGTGTACAATAAATAATATAGCAACAAACAAACAAAAATTATAAAAGTTTCTGCCGTGGGTTACTATTCGTCTTACCTCCTCCTCCTCCACTACTTTTATGTCCAGGGCAATGCGGAGGGCACTTTCCTCCATGATCACAAGCATGATGTTCGTGTGGCAAACAGACATGCACTATTAAAGAAGTATATGAGAAGTTATGTAGGTTTTGACGCGTGAGGAACCGCTAAAAATATATACTCATATATAATTATACCCAAAATTACAATAACTTACCAGCCTGTAATACCAAATTCCACCATGCCAATTCTCTCCGTTGATGAGCAGCATCTACTACTTCATTATTAATAATAGAGGTATCAATATTAGTATTATCCAAGGTATTTACTTGTTCTACTGAATTGATAAAGTTATTTGATATTTTAGACTCCACTACTGATGATGATTCTCCGGCACTTGCCGAACAAACTAGAGAGGCTATAATTGCTATACTTTTATAGATCCGTGTCATGATTTTGGTTATATTTAGTAATTGATAAGTATGAAAGCCGCGCCAACTTATTGTCTGTTGTTATGTGATAAGTGATAAGAAAATGTTAGAAAATTCGCACATGAGAATGTTCATGTCGCCTCCGCCATTTTTCTCACTTGGGCTTGTGTCATGCTTGTGTTGGCATCTAATTGGCAGCTCGATGGCGATCGCATTAGATAGAGCAGCCGTTAGTAATGCTCACTACTCTATTACTACTGCTCTTCTTTACCCATTGTTTGCAATACATTGACCATCTATTAATTTGCAATCGAAGTGATTATCAAGTACCCATATCATAATATTATCTATCAATGACATCCGACGAAAGATCTAGAGAGGGAGTTGGTTTTGGCTCATTGCCATTACCAGATGAGCACCTAATTGATAGGAAAGATAGTTCAAATAATACTGCAGCTGATATGATGAGTAGCAGTCAGAAGAAGACAAGAGTAGTCATTAAAGCACCTACATCATCGGATACCAGTAGCGGTGGCGGGGGAGGAGGATATGACGATTTCCTTGGCTATCTCCAATCGTCTACTGCCCCAGCTCCACAATCTAAAAGGCAAAAGGAAGACGACAATCATAGTGAATCAAGTGATGATATATCATGGTCAGATATATTAGATGGAAACACTTCAACAACTGCAACAACAAACAGAGGCGATTCCCCCAACTTTACAAACTTTCTCCACTCACTAAACATACAAGAAACACCTGCTAATCGTAAAATTAAAACAGAGAAGGAGGCAGAGGCACATGAAATCTTTTTAGAATTCTGGAATAGTGAGGCTGGTTCAAAGGCACGTCTTGATAATAATTTCAAGGTATTTAATAATATACAAAAGAATTCCCCAGAAGCTATTTGGAGTGAGATTGTAGCGGGGATGCAGAATGGTGAGGTTGTTGAACAACCATTTTGGTCTAGTTTAAAGTCTTGGTTTGGTGCTCAACCTTCTACTGCAGCCGTAGTTGAGGGGAAGCAACATGAACAGCAGCCAGAGGAGATTACCGATGTTTCAAGTTGTGATGAGATAGTTTAATGAAAGAGATCGAAATTGTACAGCAATATCCCGTGTGACCAGATATACGAGGGGAATCCCCTACTGTAAAGAAACTCTATCTTAAAGTAGTATAGATTGTACTTATAAGATCTTGCGATTCAAAAGAATGCATGTACTTTCTTTTTTGAAACATATTCACCCGTCTTGACGATTTTTCATGAGCCTGGCGGCGGTACTTGTGCATCCACATCTATTGAATAATGAGAATATTGTCAGGCTAGTGGCAACTAGGTTCTTCATTTTGCATCTGATGCTGCATCTAACAGCTGCAAGTATGTGCACACTCGCACTGCCGCACTCTCATACTTAAAGGATACCGCCATTGAAAAAGATATATTTGGGGAGAGGTGATGATCTGACGTCGTCTATCTAAATCTATCATTATCATCTATCTTTTCAGTAGTTATGATATCAGTTTAAGATCAACAATTTCAATGTCGTCGATTGGAGTTTAGGGTATTGCAATCCAATCACATTTCATTTCCCAAAATTTCCAACTTTACTATTTAAGATGGGCAGAAATAGAATATCTCCCTCTAAAGAAATGATAGATCAAATGCACAAATCAGATCAATACATTGGTAAGTGAGCTGCATGGAGACATACACGGAGAACATCTTGTGGGAGAGACAAGACAAGTATGTACATGGGGTTTTACTGATCTTCGAGCAGAAACATTTACAGTTGTGGCACGAAAGGGAGCAAATGGCCAAATTCTACAAATCTGGAGCACACAAAACAGCAATGACAAGCATGGATAATGACATAGATTTTAGAGTTAGACGTTGCTGGGTGAAAGGCAAAGATATACCAAGTGAAGGAGATTCTACAGCTTTAAAAGCATTTGTCTTGCGTATAAAGAGTGGTGACTTTCCAGAAGCAAAGAAGGCAACAAAGAATTGAAAAGCATGAGCTGAAGACATGCATAGAGAGGAGAGAGGATAATTGAGTTTGGGAGAAAACTAACAATGGACATATGTATATACAAAAGATTCTATAGAAGGCAGATGTACATACAAATGATACTATATGAAGATGGATATAATAATTATTTGCAAAAGAGTAGATTATTTTAAAGTACAATCTAATGTTTTACATAGGTTGTTCCTTTGAAACATATACTACCTATCCTCACTCCTCAGCTGCTACCTTTTCTTTGAGACGCTGGAAAATGATCTCACTCTCAACTTGAAGCTCCTTCTTCTTCTTAAAGCCAGCCGCTTTCAATGCCAGGTAGAGAGCCGAAGCCTCATCGTCGATAGCTTTAGTCTTATACTTCTTCATTGTGTTGTTAATCTCTGTATACTCATCGGCTGGTTTCATAAGTCCGGGTAGCTTCTCCTTAAGTTGAGCAAGCTTCACCTCATTCATCTCCTTCTCTCCCTTGATCTCGACAATCTTACCTCCCTTCTGCTCCTTCTCCTTAGTCCACTTATCAATATCATCTTGGTCACGGCCGAAAACTCCTCTGCCAAACAGCTTCGGTTTATTGCTTTCTTCTTCTACCTTCACATCCAATGCTTTCATCTCTTTGGTAAGTTGATTGATGCCAATCTCCTCATTATAGACTTTAGCACTGATCCGCTTGATCTCTGCTTTGCATGCTTCATACTTTGCAGGAGCTTCTTTCAGAGGTTCTAGATCCTTCTCCAGTTTGAGATACTTCTTGACGAGCTCTAGAGAAGATTCCTTAGGCTTGTCGGGATCGGCCACGAGGAGAACCATCTCATCCGATTTGTGATCAATACAAAACTGAGCAATTCCTCCATCTTTGAAGCCGTACTCAGGTAGGTGTTCACAACGGGGAAACTCACATTCAACTATAACCTTCTTCTCCTCTTTCACAGGCGCTGGTGCCGCTGCTTGTTCAGGCTTTGTAACTTGTTGTGGTTGTTGATCATATGCTCCAACTTGACGATTATGACGTACTTGACGACGAACTTGTCGGCGTGCTACTCTTCCTGCTCTTCCTCTTCCTGGCATATTTCAATTGCAATTGTAGGAGTATTATAGTATCGGTTGCTGTAGACGATGGAAAGAGGAGTGATATGGGGAGAGAAACAATAAGATATAAGCAATACATCAGAGACACATTGATAATTTATGGTATCATTCTCATCATCATCGTCTTCGTCATGAGCATCCATCTATCAATCATATCATGATATGTGCATATCATATCATATCATACATCATATCATATTAGAGGAGATCAGACGCGATCCATCATCCATCGTCATTAAAATCAAATCAATATATCATAATCATCACATCATCATCATTATCATAAACACACAAACACATACCTTGCTTAAACTTGATGTTATATAATCCTCAAAAGTTTATGAGCATAGATCCATATTGTTGAGTAGATGAGTGATGAGAACACCCGATCGATAATTGCATGCCAATGCCATTTAGGCCTTTCATATCTTACCTTATGGTATCTTGCTCATCTGAGTTTCTACAGCTAGCTCCACCCGATCACACTAGCCTTCACTATAACTCTCTACACTGCGTGTATTGATATTCATGGCCAACTTCCTTCTATCGGCGGCATAGTAGAGCATACCTATAAGTTAACCATTGCAAAGATGCATATTTATTCATGATTGCATCTTTTTTCCGGTATCCTCAACTCTTGTATATTCCCTGGCCTGCCTCTATTGTATTCGATAAGATATCGTAATGTTACATCATCCTATTCCTACTCCTGCTGTGTTGTATTCATATTCAGTGTGCCCGTGTTGTTGAGTACCAAATTCAAGTGGTTATGGCCCTGTGAATTTCCCTTGATTATTGGGTGTCTTTTATAATAAATGGGACATGTTTATTTTTAGTTTCTAGTTTCTTGTGTACGATACATAGTTGTTCTATGTATGTTGTTGGAAGTGTGTGTAAGTTGTATGGGATTGAGACGACTGAAAAAGTGGTGTTCATAACTCATAAAGAGATAAGAGAGATTGGGAGCTTGCAGCTGCATCGTAGCAATTAGAATAATGGAGGACAATACACATGAAATATTTGATAATAATGACATACTCATTAGAATTTTTCAATACCTCGGTCCTCGTCATGTATTTGGTATTGGATCGACTAATCACAAGCTACGTCAAATTTCTAAAAGTGATGCACTTTGGAAATTCTTTTGGGAGATACGGTGCCTCTATACATCAAGTGATAAATTCAGTAATGACAATAGCGCAATAGATGATAATGTACACAAAGCAGCCTATGTCTTTAGACATGCTATCTTTTGGATGAATCTACGAGATAAATTGCAAAGACCAGCAGATATATCAGCTACTATACAAAATAATAATGCAAAGATTGAAAACCACACATCAATAGACTTTTCAGATGATCACGAACTATACAAGGCATATATACAAAAACACACATCAATGAAGCTTTCTAACTTAAGAGTAGAACCATTTGGTAGACAGTTAAACACAGATAAGTTGGGTCAATCTAATCTAAGAGCTCCATTGTGTAATCAAACGTGGCCTGGACAATTATCTTTGGCAATGAACAATCCAGATGGCAATACAAGTATTACCTGTTTGAATCCAGCAGAAGCGTGGTGTGACCATCCAACCTGCAACCATGCAAGATGTGGTCCTCAAGGCTGCTTGAGATGTTATAGGTTTCTGCCTCGAGATTATGCAATGAGTGCAACTGGTGAGATTCAACGAGACTGTAGTGATAGAAACTACAACTCATTATCCTTTGTCAAGTGTTCTTGGTGTAGTGTATCCTATTGTTCACATCATTTGGCGGATTGGTACAAATGTGATGAATGTAAATTGCAATCATGTAGAGATTGTATTAGTCAAGTCTTTCAATCACCACCTGATATGAAGGGGTGTAATGTTGTAACTGCTGGCGATACTTGTCGTAGAATGATCTGTACACAATGCACATGGTATGTTGGAAAGAAGAAACAGCCAAGTATTAGCAGGAATATACCCGGTGGAAACTACAAACAAGATGCATCAGAAGCTGAAATAGTTACAATAAAGGGATCCGAACTATCTAAAGAGGAGAACAACAAGCTAGAGTGGGAAGAGGTAGAGACATGCTGTTCCAAGTGTTTAAGACACGTTGAGTTTAGATTAAAAGAACTTGAACAAATGAATTTGGGTTTCGGCGGATTGATGCCCTAAGATGATAGTAAAGTCGACTTAACTATTTTAAGATATAGAACTCCTTTATATCATAAACTACGCCTTGCCATCCTCTCTCATAAAGCAATGAAAGCTATCCATACCAATTAACATTACCGCATATGGCAAACTTGCTCTCCATTCCCTCCTTGCAAATACACCACCACATACTGCAAGCGATGCTAAAGTAATCTCTCCTAAATCACCAGGATCAATCAATACTCTTGTACCATACTTGATTGTATGGAAAACACCAAAGAACCCACCAAAGAACATTCCACTCCTATACGTCCCCTGGAATATAAATTTACCCTGTGCACTTCTTGATGCCGATTTTAATAACTCGGATGACTGCGCAGATCTTATAGAATCCATGAAACCAAAGCACATACCCGTTATTGATCCAATGGTTGCACCGAATGCTGTATTACGGAGTAGGTCTGATGTTTGATATGGTCGTCCTACATATCCCAAAAAGTTTACTTCTGGTTGCTTCTCTATTTGTTGTGTTGATGTTTGCTGTTGCTTTGTACCCCCTACTGAAGCAGGAGATATACCACTTGAATCTACTACACCACTACTACTACTTTCATTTGATGTCTCTTGATCAACATAGGTACCATTCTTCATAGCATCAATCTCCTTCTGTTCATTCGCTGCCTCTCGTGATAATTCTCTCCATACACGTTCCTTCTTTAATTCTATATCTTCTGCGCCCATCTCGGGATCGGCGGGTGGTACATGTATTGCACGTGACCATGGTAGATTTCTTGAACGATCCCAGGATGACATATTGTGTTCGTTTGTTGTATATTGATATAGGAGAGTTATTTATTATCACTGATGTTTATGATGTGTTTATTTTTATGAGAGTATGATACTTTCTCAACAAAATGATACGATGCTAGTACTGGCAATGTCAAAGATCGATAGCAATACAATTCAGTGGTTCATATACACTGCCTTCTATTCGTTGTCCTCTGTATTATGATATTAGCTTTTGATATCTTCCTCGGTATATTAGTTCTAATTACGATATGATATAATAAATAATACATTGGCAGTGATTGTAGGCAGTCATGAGAGTTTGGGATACCGTTTTTATTGCATTGATTGATGCAATGGTTGGTTTGAGGAGGCCAGGGATATGGACGGAGCGCGCAGATATTGTTGTCATAGAAGGCTAAACAATCTCATATTATACTCCCCATCATCAATATTGGACCAGGCAGATATTAAAACATCACACAACTACAACTACAACCTACAAAATTAATCACCACACAAACTACCATCCAAATAACTTCTTGTGTGTACCTATCTTCGATACACACTGTCACACAATCGTCCAAATTATTGCAATATATCGTGCTGTAATATCACCTTAGATATTATAAATAAGATGGCAAACACATCTCGTAAACGTCCAGCACCAACACCAACCACAAACAATAATAAATCAACTACCAATAATGTAAATCTACCATCAGGAATAGATACACTATTAGCAAAGTATGCCAAACATTTAAAACCCGGCCAAACAATCTCAATACAATTAATCAAAGGATCTACATCAACATCTGTAGATCCAATTGCCGCACGTAAGGCTGCTACCAAAGCTGCACGTGCCTTAGCCTCTTCACAATCTTCCTCTGCTAATAATTCTGGAGTTAGTTCAGGTAATGATACCGATAATGACAATACTACACAACCAGCAACAGTAATTGGTAAAGGGATTAATGCACCGTTAAACTTTCCAAGATTGGCAAAGTTTAGTGAGACAGTTACACCACCTGATTTTATTAAGGGAAAGTTGAAAGATGGTAGGATGTATGAAGAGGAAGTGCCATTGGCTAAGGTATGTTACTTGTTTTAGTGTGTTGTTTTTTAGTGTGTTGTTTTGATGTTGGTTGTTGTGTGTTGTTTTTATATGTGCACATCTTGTGTGTGCTTTTATACTTTGGTAGGTGGAGTAATGAGTGATGGAAATAGAAGGAGAAATGCACGTTATGTTATTTCTAGCAAATGTGAGGTTTTATACTGAGTATACCTCTACTGCAATCATTTAGTACTAGATTGTTCGCGATGCTATATTGAAGTTATAAATGGGGGTTCATTATCAGCTACATGTTTTTTTAACAAGTCTTGTTTGGTTGTTAGTAGGCTCCCATACATTTCTATATATTATGTTTGTTTGCTGCTGAAAAGATGTTCACAAGTGAGATTTCTAACGTCTAATCTCATATCTTCTTTCCAATATAATACCATAAAAACCAACAGGACGAGAGCGACGAAGAGGAATCAACAGCCTACAAACCAATGAACATGGCCGAAGATGGTACAGATCTCCTACCAGAAGCAGCAAATAAAAACAAAAAGAAGAAACGTCGTTGGAGGAGACATGATGTACGTCCACGTCGATGGGTATTACAAGAAAAGGCTGAATTCTTCGATCGGATACGTAAACGTAAACAACGTGGATCAGCAGGTACGGGAGGAGATGATGATGATGAACAGGGTATATCAAATCAATACCATGGTGTGGTTGAATCGAATACCTCCAAGTATGTGATACTTAGTGTTGCTCCGCCATCCACAACAAATCCAGCACCAGTCAATAATCCCACAACAACAAAAGTAGCCACTGAACAAATATCAATTCAACCAATATACGGTCAACATACCTTCAGTCAACCATATAAATTTGCATCATTAACAATGGAAGAAGCCGAAAGTGCTATTGAACAACAACGGAATGTTGTCACTCGGTACATGATGCATGGTAAGCTAGCCTCGGCAAATACTTCCAATAATGCCGAAAGTCGTGCGGCGTTAGCTAGTGGTGTGGCGTCGGTGGGTGTTGGTAGAGGTAGTCGGGCATTGAACCGTCCAATCGGTCCAGCTCCGAAAGCTATGAGTAGAGCACGATTATTAGGAAAGTTAGGTGGTGGCGGAGGAGGACTTGACGAAGACGATGATGATGTCATGGGTGATGTACGATACTCATCATCCAAGGGCAGTGGCAGGGCAAGGAAGGAGTTACTAACAACTCTTGGAGATGGAGTTACTGCCGATGATGATGGTGTATTGGGTGGTGCCAACGATGCTGAATTTGGTGGCCGACAACGATTTGGTAGAGTCAATATGAAGACTGACGATGATGAAAATAAGAAGAAGAAGGCAGGGAAGGATGGTAGTGGCAAGACATCGACTGGCTTTGAGGCCGGGGCAATGGAAGAGGGATTCTATCAACGTGACGTTGCTGCCGAATACGAAGCTCTTGACTATGATGCCAATGAACAGTTCGATGACGACGATGTTAATGTCGGAGAGGATGAAATGATGGATGATGGTGGCGGATATGGAGGTGATTTCCATGATTCAGGAGATGACATGCTTGAATCAGATGACGAGGGAGCCTCAGATGATGATGGATTTAAGGGTATGGCCACATCGTCAGGTCTCAAGGCAATGCTTGCCAAGGCACGAGGAGAGTCACCTGTTACTGCATCAAGTGCAGCAGCAGCAGCCGCCGCCGATAATGCCTCGTCCTCGATGTTGAGCCAAGACATTCTTGATGCCACCGTCAAGAATGTAACTGATGCCAACAAGTCCGATGAAGACAAGGGTATTGACTCTGCCAAGAAGATTGCCGAAGATCAGGAAAAGAAGAGTGAGAAGGACAAACCCTCTCCATCGGCAGCTGAGAAAGCTGCTGCCCTGGGCATTGAGAAGGATAAGGATGGCAAACGTCTCATCACATTAGAAGCTGTTCGACGTGAGATTTGGCTCAACAATGGTGCCATTACATCCAAGAGATTAACCAAGAAGTTTGATGTTACTAAGAAGAATCCTGAAAGACAGGCATTATTCAAGACTATCGTCATGGAGTTATGTACCATCAAAAAGGATGCCGATGGGAATAAGCTGGTATTGAAGCAACATTATGCAAAGGTTTAAGCTAATAATAATATGAGATGGTACTTACATTAGTTCTTTGTTTTGTTATCTTACTACATATAGGTTGTAGACCAGTGCGTACCAATTCAGTGCTTCAATCTACCGTCTCTCGTTCTCTTACCCTGTTCCCTTTCTTCCTCCTTCGCCTCAATACTCTCCAGTTCCACATTGATCTCACTAACCTCAGCCGACAGAGCAGCCATTTGAGCGGCCAGAGATGCCATTTCAATCTTCTTGTCGGCAATATCCTTATTCTTCTCAGCAAGTTTTTGTTTCAGCACAACCTTTCTATTGACAGTAGAAAACAAGTCTGGTACAGAGTTTACCAACATTCGATACAACTCAGTCTGCCCATGTTCTCTACCAACTAATGATAGAACATCTGGGAGTACTAAATGATCGATTTCAGAAAAGATACTCTTGTAGCAATACTCGATACCCTGCAGACGATGTAATTCTTCTCTCTTGACACCGTTGAGTTGAAACTCGATCACTTTAGATCGGCCTTTGTTGATGTTATTGGGTTGAGCATTAATTGATAAACAACGGTCGACATACTTCTTCGCAGCATTACTATCATCTAACGATATTAGACATGGGTCAGATAAGACGTGATTGGAATTGTAAGTTGATTCAATAGATGTGATATCACTCATCAACTTTATAAATGAAACAGCCCCCTTCTGTGTGATGCGATTCTCTTCTATTTCCAGTAAATAGCATGTTGGATTGTGTTTGAGTGAGTTGGCTAACATATCAGCTCCTTCATCACCAATCTTTGTATTGCAAATACATACTTCTTCTAATGCAGTACTCTTTTCAAGCAGTTTGGAAATACCAATACATCCAGCAGAGTTAATTGGATTCTTGCTCATTGACAATGTTTCGAGTTTCACACATTTCTCCAATCCTGAGGTAGAAACTATTTTGTTTCCTCTCAAGGTCAAATGCTTTAGACATGGAAGTTTAACCTCATGTAAAACCTCAATACTATCGATCAACCCATCATTCATTAGCCCATTATCTACCGAGATTTGTTCAATAGGTCCTCCACTTAGTGCCTTCAACATCGATTCGAAGAGAACTGTATTGAGACCACTTTCTATACATATATCTTTTAGAGGGACGGAGGCGAGGGATCCAAATGGCAAAACCGAGAAGAAGTTCTCCATATCCCTTCTATCAAAGTACATCTCAGTTAAATCAATACATGTTAAATGAGTGTTGCGGGCAATATATCTACCCAATAACTTCCAATTCATATCGTCAAAGTAATTGCCCTCAGATACTAAGTAAAACTCAGTAAAAGTTGGGTCGTTGTGTCTGATCTTATCGATATCCACTAAGCATTCCATAGACTGGCCTGCGTGAACATTAAAGTAGTTATCATGCAATTCATCTTCATCTTCTGCATAATCAATAATGTCCATGATGTACAATAGTTGATAGTTTTATATTGCTGAATTATCCTAAAGTTGTTCTTGTATTTCTCTGGCCCACCGCCTTGAAGGAATGAAATAAGTATAATCTATTGGAGCACTGCTTTATCACCGCCAAATCGCTGCCGATCGAAAGGGCACTATAAACTGATATAGTAACGGTACTGATGGTATATGAAATGGTTTTATTGCAATAGAATTGACAATAGGTGCAACATACCTATCATACATTATGCTCATTGGAATTTATTTGGAGCTTTATCAAAAGGAGTTTTCAACATGAAATTAGTAATGTCAATCATATCATTGATTGAACAGCGGCGCGCGTGTACATATCAATATAGGATAAGGATGGCAGGGCTTCGCCTGATGCGCAATCTCATTATACCTAATTGCAGGCGGCGAAGTGTGGTAGCGGCGGCTGTGAATGTATGCCCATGTTACTCATTCAACCTTTATCAATCTAACACAAAAATGACACCAAAAGTCACTGTTGCAATATATCATGTAAATCAACAGTCACTACGTTTGTTTGCAGTTACTGCATCGCCAAAGAAGAGGAAGAAAAGGCGTTATAATGGAAAGAAGAAACCATGGCAGCAGAAGCTGTCATACGAAAGTAAATTAGAGCAACAAAAGAGGATGAAAAATTTACATGTAAGTTTTATAACCACACATCAATATCAGACATATTTAGTATTAGACATCTCGTATGCGTCTACTCATATTCTAATTCTCATACTCTTCTCACTTATATATACAGCCTGCTGCTAAAATGAAACGAATAATTAGTGCCTGTGACTATTGGTTTAGTATCAACTTACAAAATGATAACTTCATAAAACAAATTTTGCAAGATTACAAGGGATACATTCCACTATCAACAATATCAACCTTTCCAAAGCTACAGCATTGGGGGACAGATCTTGAATTAATATATAATGCATTAACAAATGATGTTAGTAAGAAGAAGTATTCAGTTATATTCAATAAAGAATTGATTGATATAGCAGGAAGGAATCGTATTAGACGTATGCTCCGAAGAAGAGATGATTTGACAAAGTACAGCGATCTTGTACAAAAGATTGATAGAATACGAAAGTTGCAACGGGAAGAAGAAGGAATAGAAGATATAAATAATGGTGATACACTATCAACTCCTGAATATAAGAATGCGAAACAAGAGTTGGAAAAGCTTGAAACTGAGTTGTTAGAACATAATACTTCACAATTTGATTCATATGAAGAGGATGAGGAACTACCACAGCAAATCAGTAATGAAGGGATGTCAAAAGATGATGATTTGGTATTATTCAATCCTTATGAATATGCTCTACTCCGTCCAAAGCGGATTGATTATACTAGACTTGATGATGATGAATATTTTGAAGAACAAATCAACAAGCCACCCAAACAACCAAAGAAGAAGAGAATTGGAAAGTCAACACTACCAAAGTACACATCAGATCGGAAGATTCATGTTATCAGAAGTACAAAACAGCTTAACTTCTTTTGCAATACTTTGAATACAAGTAATGAAACAGTACTTGGGTTCGACATTGAATTCTGTACATTGGATGAAGACCTTCGTAATTCATTACCGGCCATGTTATCAATCGCTTCATCAGACAGGGTAGGACTCATATGGCTAGACAAATTTGATAATAATGGAAAGGACATGTTATCTGATCCTGAATGTGACCCACTCTTGAGTTTGCTAGCTGACTCTGGTGTACAAAAAGTTGGAGTTGGAGTAACATCAGATACTAAACATTTAGCGTCATGGTGGGGAGTTACAGACGCGTCATTTACAAGTCACTACTTCTCAAACATGGTAGATATGAATCACATTACTGATAATGATAAGCTTTGCAACAAATCCCTACAGGAGATGGTTGAAGAGGTATTGCAACTTGATCTAACCAAGCTAAAAGAGAAAGACAAGCAAATGAAGAAAGAGATGAGGAAGAGAGGGAAGATAAAGGCAAAGTTCAAGACGTCTCATTGGAGAAGTGACGAGTTAACACCCGAAATGAAACAGTATGCTGCCGATGACGCTAGTAGCGCCCTGGATATTTGGAACGAAGTATCTAAAACAAACTAATTCAAAAGAAGGAAAATACTCAATATCTCTTAATCGGACCAGTTCATATATCATTGTTGTATATTAGTACTTAGGATATGTACTTTTACTATCATTTTATTCATGTTTGCTTCCAGTCTGTTCAGGCCTTGTTAACCTTTGATCATTCTTGGTATCCAAACCTCGGCACTACCTGAAATACTCATCATATCGCCATTCTTAGTATTGTCATCTATTTTGTGAAGAGTAGTATCACATGTACACAACACTCCACCACCACTACTATTGATCTGTCTCAATTTAGTCACTACTACCTTCCCTATTATTTGTTCATCATATCGAACTGGATGATAAAACTTGAAAGATTGACTTCTATAGATGCAACGGGGGATTATCGTACCAAATATTGTTGAGAATACACTTGCAAGTAAAATACCATGTACTATTGGTTTGTCATGTTGCTGCATACTGTCATGTTGTTCAGAATCTACTTGCTTATCAGGAGGGAAATGTACTGGATTCATATCACCAACTAAATTAGCGAATGCTATTACATCTCGTTGACTGAAAGTTCGACGGAGCTCTGCAAACTGTCCTACTTGTATCGCCTCTCCATTTGATGGAATTGTACCTTGTATATTGATATTGGGATTACTTTCATTTGTATTGTAAGTTGTTATGCTTTTTGTCAGTATCAATGAATGATGTTGCATTCGACAAGATACCTGATGATGATAATAAGGTGAAGATACTCGATGTAAGTTTACTGATCTCCTCCCGATTGCGACAGCGCTTTTAACTAGCATTGAATAGCAATAAATAGTAGTATCATAAGAGGGTTACATCATGCCACCCGCCCTCATATCGATATCAGTTGCGAGATCGTTTGAGGCTAAAGTATCTTACTTGTCGAACTTGCAGTGAGATACTTTTGCCTAACTTTTTTTACACTCTCATAATAATACGACTTTGGTTCGACGATATTAGACGATTGACGATTGCAGCATCTCTTCTAATCTCAATCGATCATATTTACTCGTCGTCGATATATTATTATAGCGGATAGCATTGGTCTCTAAATACACCAGCCATAGACTAGTGGCATTGGTATGAATTCACCCCGCTCTATAGACGGCAACAGCAGTAGTAGTGTTGGGAAGTTCATCTTGATAATCTGTCTAATCATATCAATACTTGCAAATATCACACAATATCAATCGAAACATCAAAGTGAATCATCTATTTTATCATTTGCAACAATAGTTCGTGGCGGCGGTGGTATCAGAGATCCAAAGAAGCGTAAACCAAAGCTTGGTGATGGATGTCGTCATGTGTTTTTAGATGTTGGATCTAACATCGGAGTCCATAGTCGTATACTATTTGAACCCAAAATGTATCCTATCAAGAATAATACAAATGCAATTGCTGCAAATAGTGGTCTTGCCAAGTTTTCAGCACGTCACTTCTTCGAGGAACAGTTTGGACTAGAAGGAGATCGAGTAAACACTGAAATTTGCATCTTTGCTTTTGAGCCAAACCCTAAACATATACAAAGACAAAGAGAATTAGAACAAGTGTATAAAAACATGGGCTGGAGGTACCATTTCATTCAAGCAGGTGTATCAGATGTAGATTCAGAGATTACATTCTATCATATTGGTAAAGGAAACAAACAATTAGAAAGAGGATTTACAATGATTAAAGAACGATGCAATCGAAAATGTGATCCAGAACAAGTGAAAGTGTATAGATTGAGTGATTGGATAAACAATGAGATTCATGACCGCATTATACCTGAAAGTGACAGGACATTAGATAAAACAATAGATCCTCGGGTAGTAATGAAGATGGATGTTGAAATGGGGGAGTGGATAGTACTACCAGATCTCATCTCTAGCGGGATATTATGTCAATCTCTTGATACATTGCTAGCCGAGTTCCACACATACACTCATAGGAGAGACTTTCCAATGCACTTTCCTAATAACAACTTTACACTGAAGACACACTTAGAGGCCGGCATACTGAAAAGACAAATGATAAAGATGATTGAGCATAATATGATTTGCAATACAAACATCGTCGAAGGCGATGATGAAAGCTATGAATTAGACGGTATCCCGTATCCTGATGGAACAGAAGATTCTTCATGGGTTAACTACTGACCAAGGACATAACTACTGACATTGCTTTTGATATTTTGTCAGTGGTAAGAGCTCTACGAGTTTCGAGTTAGAGTATCCCCTAAAAAATTGAGATGGGTATCTCGGTATCCTAAACTTCAAGGCCTAGCCTGCATGAATTTTTTGGGGTAGTTAAGCCTCATGATTTGGCCAGAAATATGATGCATGCAGATGTTCTATACCATGTAGGACAAATTGGATCTTGCCATATTGCAATGTTGATGCTTACACGATCATATCCAGCCCCAGTATGTGCATGCAATATTTGGATATGTGCATGCACCAAAATGAAACATTGACTTTGTTATATGATCGGCTCATAAATTGGAAAAAGTGCCAATAATCAGGTAAGCAGTTTGTTACGTCGAATGTTGAGTTGTGTTTTAATGTGCATACCCAGACTAACATATGATATGTTCTTTTCGTTACATCTTTCCAAGGTTACCATGAAACTCTCGTCTATATTCTCCTTCGTCATTTCGTCTTCGGCTGTTGTTACTGCAGTATCATCATCTTCAATTAGAGGCAAGGAACCAAGAGAACTTGGACAAGATATTGTTGATGTTTGCATCATCGGCGCGGGTCCTTCTGGTGTACAAGCAGCATATACTGCGGAAAAGAACGGCTTAACGACCGCTCTGTTTGAGAAGAATTCATACGTTGGAGGGAAGACCAAGTCAGTCTTTACAAACAACCCCAACTTTCCATATTTTATGGGGGCAGCTCTTTATTCAACTAGAAAAGCCGCGTCGCTGGATGATCTCATTGATGAGTTTGATATCCAACTAATGGATGCAAGTAATTCCGAGCGAGAGATTCATTTTGGACCAAAGCTTGGGGATGGTTCTTTAGCGTCACCTATACCACCACCCAGTCTGGAAGTGTTAAATGCTATTCAAATCTATGCGGGCATTCGTGCTACTTTGTCACCTCAACTTGATAATCCTTCGGCCTTTCGTTTGCATAATGACGACTTTCTAAATGTATCGGTATTTGATTGGCTTAATACTAATGGACTGATGGATCTATATGGTTTGATTTGGTTCTTCTGTACAACATTTGGATACGGCCATCCAAAGGATGTCCCTGCACTCTACGCCCTCAAGTATTTGGACGTTGGAACATTTATAGACCTTGCAAATATTAGCGTTCCTGGCTTTGGAATGAAATTCATCGAGTTCCAGAAACTATTGGAAGCAATGGTAGGCAGTCTTAATGGATATGTGTTTCTCAATACAGAGATAACGAGTGTCGCTTATGCTTCTAAGTTCAACATCGTCAAATATCAAGTCGATGGCGGCTCAGAAGAATCGATGAAGTGCGGGTCGACCATTATTGCCTTTGCTCCAACAAGCAGTGCCATGAAGGAGTTCATTCCTCCAACGAATAAGGCAGTGTTGACTGGCCTCTTCGACGAAGTCAAGACTTTCAGTTACTATTCAATTCTATTTAAGGACACGAATGGAGATTTTGCAACCGGGCAGAAGGCTTCTTATCGGGTCCCCGAGCCAACCTCACCAGGTTTACCAGATGATCCGGCTGAGAATCTCCTATATTTCAAGCAACAGCCTTTCCTCCAGTCTTCTGTGACTGCTTACTACATGAGCCCCACCGAGAAAACTGAAGAGGAAGTCATGGATGAAATCTTCCTTGGATACGGGGCTAAGATTCAACAGACCGTCACTGAAGATTTGGTTGAAGATTTCAATCATTGGAACTACTTTCCTCACGTATCTCAAGATTCTCTTGAAAACGATTTCTACAAGAGGTTTCACGAGGTCCAAGGTTACGCTCACCAGTACTATGTTGGAGGTCTCTTTAACTTTGAGATGGTCCAAACAAATATGGATCATTCTAAGACGATTATGGAGGAGTTCTTCTCTGGAGAGTCTGTGTAAGGCATATAGATCGTTGTTTGCTTTGTGTTGTTGATGCTGTATGATATTATGGAGAGGGTAAGTCTCTGAGTGGTTCCTCTTCTAATGAAGTTAAAGTAATTAAAAAGAGTTACAGTAACAATCAATACATTATCTTATAGCAATTATCATTATCCGTAGCAACAACCGTATCCTAATTCTCTAAGCAAAACGACAGGATTGCAGGGTAATAGAAGAGATATCTTTCCTTTTCTATACATGAATCTCTTCCCCTGATAAAACACACAAGAGATCAAAACACATAAACACATAAGCATAAAGATGGGTTCGGTGGGAGTCTATAGCAGCACTAAAGGCCAGCACACACCGATGACATACCCATAATCACTATGATAACGTCAGATTAGCACGAATAGACGTCGGCGATGTCGGTGCTACCAATAGTGGCGGAGTGAAGAGTTCACTCAAGTTTGGACATATCTTTTGCAATATCTTCATAGCACTTGATACATTCTCCTTCTCTCTATGAAAATGTTGAGAGGATACTTGATGTACTAGCCTCTCATACTCTTGACGGTCATGTGTTGTGAAGGATACATCACTTGAACTTGACTTGGTTGTGGCGAGTGTATCCATTGCATATAGTATAGCAGAGTAGGCAACTATACTTGGTTTGTATACCAAACACAATGCCGGAACTGATATTGACAACTCGGCAAGGTACTTGGCACAATCATAAACAAATAGAGCGATACTGTCATCTCCACCATCCATCGTTGGAAGATGTAAAAGTAGCAAGTCTATTATGTTGCCAGACGATACTATTGGTGACAGATACCAATCTAATGTACCAAATACCTTTCGCTCACACTCTTCTATTTCAGCTGTCGTAAATTGATTTCTTGATATAGAGGAACAGACTGATAGACTAAACTTGAGTCTATTCCACTGTTGTTGCTGACTACTGCAACTTGACGTTGAATCTGATCTTTCTAATGATGTTGTTGTTGGACGATATGTTGGATTCTCTTGTCTACTTTCTCCATGTAACTTAACGGCTATATACAATCCTGTCAAAGCAACAAGTTGGAATTGTCTTCTTGTTACAGGTACTTTCTGTTGACTATCATCATCACTACTACCCTCAAATGTTATAGTAAAGTATCGATCAACATAGAACAAAGCAATACCGACCACTTCTCTATTAAGCTTGAAGTAATCACATATATCGTACATCCATTCACATGTGCGTCTACGACATCGTTCACTAACACCTTGATCTTTTGAATCAGTTGGTGGGGGTAGATTTTGCATTAAGACTGATGAATGTAAATAGTTGGGAGTAACTTCATATTGTTCTTTGCTCTCAACGGTAAGTATATTGAGTAGACTAGGAGAGGCTAAATCGTGTTGCTGTTGCTGTTGCTGTCCCCAGGCTGATGATGTTGATGATATACTAGTCATCTTAATGTCTTCATCGGCGTTGGAGCTGCTACTATCGTCTTCTTCTTCAATGCTCATTCCGACGACCGAGTCTGGTGTTATTTGTCTTTGCCTTGGCGGCCTATCGACACTTCTGCTACTTTGATCACCACTTGCAGAGAAGTCCTCAGCAGCATCAGATAGTTTCATCATGATAGGTATAATATAAGTATTTGCAATAGATTTATTTGCAATCAGCCGTCGATAACTCTCAATCCTATCTTATCAATACGATCGATTGGGCTCAACTCTTAATCTTATAGTATCATTGATGCCAAAAATTGAGAACACAAGTCAATAAAGTATCAATAAATCGATCTTATTTAGTGATTAGGCCTCGACTTTGTGGAGTATTTGTGATCCACTAAAACTAAAAAAACATTGGTCAAAAGAAGCACGATGTGAGCAAAGATTCAGCGAGTTGTCGCCTAATTAGTCAAGCCTTATATTCAACAAAGTAGTGATATATCAGCATGTGGTTGGAATCTCAATTCGTATATCACGTACGTTGAGCGAAAGAACCAATTTTTGAGCCGTTAAGGTATCTACAAGAGTAAACAAGAGTCAGGGGGGGAGAGAAAAGAGGAGAGGTAGTATGTTGTTAACAACTAGGAAGGTAGAACAATAGCGGCGTATTAAAGCATTAGCAAGGTGGCCATATACCTAATAGAGAGGCGTAAGTTAAGGATACCCTACCGTATCCTTTGATAGAACAAATTTCAAAGATAATCTTGTTTAGTATGAGCAAGTTAGAGGATATATCAGTATGTGCCAACTGTGGTATGGGTGAAGAAAACAGTGGTGATCTCAAGATATGTGTGGCATGTAAGATGGTAAAATATTGCAATAGAGATTGTCAAATTGCACACAGACCACAACATAAAAAAGAATGTAAGAAGCGAGCAGCTGAATTACATGAAGAAGCTCTATTCAAAGAAGTAGAACCGGAAGAATGTCCTATTTGTTTGATATCCATGCCTTATGAGACAAAAACATCGCACTTTAAATCATGCTGTGGGAAGCGTATATGTATTGGTTGCATTTATGGTATGATGGTGAGTGAAGGAAAAGATTTATGTGCTTTTTGTCGCATGCCTGATGCAAAGTCAGATGACGAGCGCATCAAACAAATAAAGAAATTGATGGATAAAGGTAATGCCGAGGCCTTCAATAATCTTGCGGGCTGGTATGCTGAAGGTAGCTATGGATTACCACAAGATTTGCAAAAAGCTAATGAGTTATATCTCAAGGCGGGAAAACTTGGCTGTGCTGCATCATATTACAACTTGGGTATATCTTACCTACATGGAGATCGTGTACAAGTTGACAAAAAGAAGGCCAAACATTACTTTGAGCTTGCTGCCATGGGTGGGAATGTATTAGCAAGGCATAATTCTGCCTGCTTAGAAGGTGCTTCTGGCAATCACCACCGAGCAATGAAGCACTTTATGATTTCAGCAAAGGCTGGAAGTAATGAATCTTTAGACTATGTTAAAGAAGGGTTCGCGACCGGGTTCGTCACTAAAGATGAATATGCCAATACTCTTCGTGTTTATCACGAACGTCAAAGAGAAATGAAGAGTGATCAAAGAGAAAAAGCTAAAACATCGGGTATGATTCATGATTTCCAGAGACAAGTTTAAGATGAGAAATGTTCACAACTAGTAAAAAACAATAAGTCAACAAGCCTCTATACTCTACTTTGACAACACCTACTACAATACAATTAATAGCTACCCTTCATCACTTATCAATACGACGCACTTTTTAATCTTTAGCTTCTTCTTCCTCCGTCCTCCATCTGATCTACTTTGGCAACACTTTCGGGCTCTCCTCGGGAGCAGCGGGTAACTTCAAATAAAGCATAGTGCTAGCAATAACACTCCCAGCTCCACTAATCTTAATTATATCCAATGGTGCATCGAACAAGATATTCGACAGAAACAGCAACACACTACTAACAACAGGCTGACTTAAGGTCTTCAACACTGCATCACCATACTTATATACCAATGATATTGTCACTCCAATCGTACTATTAAAAAACAACAGCACCAATACATTGATATTGTTATATCCATAAAAGAAACTTTCATCATCTGACTTCATAGTTGCAAAGTAGAAGAATAGATTAAAGAAACATCCACCAGTGTATAGTATACTATTCTGCACTGCTATTGGATAATTCCCACTCTCCTTCTTAACAACACTTGCATTGTATACTGTATTGAACGCTCCGAATGTTATCGTAGCCGTCAATACAATGATACTTTGTACTCCATACGTCAATTCAACCACGCCATTTGAATTAGTACTAACAGTCACAGGTATAATACCAAATATCTGTATTAATACACAATACATTTGACTAATAGTTAACTTCTTTTGGAATGCAATGAAATTCATTAAAGCAACAACCGCTGGCATTAAAGACTTGAATAGTGTAAATGTTCCTGGATCGACTAATCTCATTACATAAAAGATAAGTTGATTATATACCGCGTAACTTAATGCTAGGAAGAGATATGCCATGTATACACGTTTGGCTACACCTTTGAAGTTGGACTTGACACCTTGTATACTACCATTATTGGCTATTAGTAATTGTACTAATGATATGAATAATTTGAAGAGTTCAACTATGAACATGGCACTCATTGTATTGTATTCATACTTTCCCCCTCGTTGGGAGAGTTTAAAGTATGTTTGTGTACCGATTGATTGACCTACTAGAATTAAGAAGAAGAATAATGACTGTCCTGTACCCTTCGATGGCGGTGGAGAGGATGCAGACTGTTTGGTAGGTGTCCCATTGTTGTTATCGTTTGGTAACAATGACTCTTTCTCTGCAGGAGTTATGTTACTACGCTGTACAGCGGATGCCATTATTGCTTCTCTCTCTCTCTTGATTCGTCTCTATCTTCACAGAAAGATATGATCTATTATACCTATGGGCTGGTTGTCAAAGTAAATAAGAGGCATTGCAAATTGCAATGAAACCGCACACGTGCATGAACTCTTGCACAACATGCAAAAAAACTTGCACTGTGCAATTGCATTCAGTGCAGAGTCGCACTCGCTGAAAGCTCGCTGCACTGCACGAGCGATAGCGAGTGTGGGGCAGCGGGCTTTCACACGTGTATATTTCATGCACAACTAGAGCTCGAATGCATTGTACGCATACAGTGCTCGTTAAGTGAAACCTCTCAAGTAGCATGGACTCG
>Ga0214479_100171_pt1 | contig 40090 bp, 32 predicted proteins | sample M1_20Mar14CPVII9_5_FD_165054 | JGI IMG/M metagenome (GOLD analysis project Ga0214479, IMG submission 165054) | Marine eukaryotic communities from Monterey Bay, California, United States - M1_20Mar14CPVII9sort6BwellE14 | ecosystem: Environmental > Aquatic > Marine > Unclassified | place: USA... | reverse complement strand
GGGACAAACATCTCATAAAAGCAGTCTTCTTGCATTGCCATTTCTCTTCGGAAAAGATCTCTTGGCTTACCTTTCCATTTCTTATCGTCCCGTTTCCTAAACCATCGCACAACCTTCGTATTGTATTTTGACGCCCAACGCTTGGCTTGCAAGGCATTCAACTCATGCCTCTCGGCATTTCCAGTCACAACCATCGTCGCAAACGTAAACTCACCATTTGTGGTATCCATATCATCCTCAGACAAGTTCTTGTACATCTTCAAATGCCGTGGATGAAGCACACCATCAGAACTCATCTTCTGTAGTAATTCAGTATGTTTGGGATCCTTGGAACGATGTTGCTCAGTCAGTTTAATAAACTTTGCTCTCTCAAATATGAGAACACCTGCTGTTTTGAGATCAACACCCTTCTTTGAATCCAAATGACCCGAAAGGAAAGATTCGATGTCTTCGTCATCATCAGCTGAACTAACCTCCTTTTTACACACGGCTTCTTCGTGTTTCATTGCCGCGCCTGCTAACGAATTGTCCCCCACAGGAGGTAGTTGATCAAAGTCACCGAGCAGCACGACTGCACGACCACCGAACAGCTTGCCACTATCCGGATACAAATCCATCAATCTGGCGTTCAAATACGCAAGCATGTACGGCTTAACCGTTGATATCTCATCAACAATGATGGATGACACCTTATCAAGAGGATACCTGTCAATAAACTTCCTACGCTTGTCATCGTTCCAAGAGATTATGCGCTTCTTCTTTGATTCCTCAATACTATCTCCTGAATCAAAGACCGGGATATCAAACAAATCAATCAACGAAGACCCATCGATATTGACCGCGGCACCACCAACAAAAGCAGTCTTCACTAGTCTTCCAACGTCCATACACTTCGACATACCATTAAATGTTTCAACTAACTTGGACTTTCCATTCCCAGGCCCACCGCATACCAAGAGATATGGTGCTTCATAATCGTCATCTTCTGATTTACCTTCGTACATCGCAGTAAAATGATCCCGAAGTAGTTTCACAGCCTCGTCCTTATCATGTGACAAACCTTGTTTCTCCAAATAGTTATCAACTTTCTCTGCAACTCTTTGAGGCACTGGACAACACTTCCGAACAGCGGGCTTATTGTCAAGAGCAGGCTTGGCCTCCTTCAGACTCCTAAACCAGTCTTTATTTAATGATATTCGTGGGAGTTTCAGATTCAACCCCGCCTTATGCTGATATTCTAAAGCACCAGGTGCGCAATTCTTCAGAATACCCACACACTCTTTCTTGTGGAAGATGATTTGCTTATTCTTCTTCTCCTGACCTTTACTTAGCTCAGTAAACTGATGTTCATATTCGACTACATCTGCATGGTTTTCCATGGCCTTAGCTCTGTAAGCGCGAGCCATCTCTTTCTGTTGATCTGACCATAAAGTTCGATCCCTTCCACGATACTCTGCCAACATCACGCGTTTGGCTGTATTCACTTTCCAGCCATGTACGTATCTCTCCATGAGCTCTAGTCTAGAATGATCAATGGCTCGATCACTACACCTCAACTCAAATTCAAAGTCGAGGAAATCCTCCCACTTGTATTTGTATTTGCAAGCCTGCCCTGACTCGTAAAAGTCAGTCTCAGGTCGAAACATGGTCAAGTAATGAAATGCAAACTTGTCTGCCCTCTCCTTCCAACGTTTTGTTTTCGATGGATCTCCTAATGGCTTCTTGCCTGGAGGCGGTGGCAATTTGCAGAAGAACTTTGGCGTACACTGTTTGGATCTTAGAATTTGACAATACTTTGACCCAATCTTTTCTTCGAGACCACTGCTGAACTGATACCTCCTATTCGGTTTTCTTCCTGGCATAGCCTCGTCTTCGTCTTGCTTTTTGTTAAAGACCACCTTTACAAGAGCACTATACTCCAACCGATTCAGATTCTTCAACTCAGGTCCTCGATAGCGATACAGCTCTGGATATGACACATTGTGAAAATTCCCTTCACCCATGTTGTATATTTTAGCAGTACCATACACCCCTTTCTCGTGTATCAAATCAAACTTTTCACAGCAGTCATCTTCAAATGTGTCTTCTATACTCTCGTCATCACAATCGAGTCTTTCGGTGGTCTCTTCTATACTCTCATCTCCATCACACGACTCATCGGCACTGAACTCAACCTCATCATCAGTATCACACTCTCCCAAGTCTTCAACGTTACCTCTTGGTTCAATTTTTTGGTGTAGACCGTGTACGATTGTATCCAAGACGAAGTTCTTGTACGCCTTGGCATTGTAGAAAGAGAAGATCTCATCTGTAATCCTTGCATCCAAGTCAAACAAGGCACCAGCAGCTTGGGTATCTGATACCTCCATCAGCGAATTCATCTTGTTAAGCGTCTTGTGCAATGTGTGCTGCACGGTTCGTTTGTCTGTGCCAGCGTCTTCTGCAACACTAAGATACGTCATAGCTTTGTTTTGGGCCTCTACAATCAATGGCAGTGCATCAATAATCTCCACTCCATTCTTGTTGATGTATGGTCCAATATAGAACAGGGCACCTCTACTTTGCTCTTTTGACCCCAAGAACAGCAAGTTTGTGTTGCAACCAAGCAATGCAGTAAGGAGGGGGTTGTAATCAACTACAAGCCCATTTCTATCTTGAACAGCAGTTGATATTTTGTCATATATCTTTTGGAGTGTAGTGGTATCATCGACTGCTTGAAGAGCCTTCATGATGGAGTATAGTTTTGGCATGAACAAAGTATAGTAGACTCTACTATTGTCGTCCTGACTCTTGTGACGAAGTAAGTGAATCGTCTCGGCTGAATCCTTACTAGTAGCCTTGAACTCACGCCGCCACTCAAAGATATCTCTATCTTGCTCATATAAGATCACGTTAACATTCTTTGCCTTGGCAAACAAATACATTTCCAACTCATCACCACCAAGCTCTCCATCTTGAATGAGCTGGGCATATCGCTCTATTGGAGACTGAGACTCGATATTATGTGTCTCATCATCAACACTCAAACGTCGAATGACTTCATCCTCCAATGATGTAACCTTTCCAGTCTTCTTATCATCCTTAAATGTTTTATGTGGACAATCTTTTAGATGTTGCATCAAGTCACGCTTCATTCCTCGAAGGGTGAGCTGAGATGATTTGATCGGGTTAGATGGTTTGCTAGCACCCACGATGACCAAGCCTTGCATAAGGTTGTGGAATAGGTTATTATTATCTTGCACAAAGTCGTACAAGTCGACTTGACTTGACAGCCACATCTTATGGTGCTCTTCAAATCCATCACAGCTTGACTTGTGTCTAGTAACTGTTGCAAACCAACTCCAAGGCCACTCGTATCGAAGTAGCTTGTAGTGCTCGTTGTGATAATATAAGTGAATAGTTGGTTTGTTGTCATTGTCTCCAATGCGGACGCCATATTGGAGGTCATTCTTCTTGTTTATATATTCACCCTTCCTTCCATATGTGTGGTGGATTGCAACATTCACATCATACTTCTTTGCAAATAGATAGTACTCCAGACACCCTCCTCGCTTACATTTGTATGAGGTGTCATCACGCATTTCTTCAAGATACCGTTGGATGTCAAACTCCATATGTTTGATACTATCCCTTGCATTCATCTGTTCTTCTGCTAGATCTTTCAAGGTGGTAGCATCAGCTGAGTCAACTTCAATATCAACGTCGGCCTTAACAACTTCGTCTTCGTGTAACTCAAGATACTCCATCAGCTCTGCACGCAAAGATTTTGTTGTCATTCCCTTGGCTATATCCGGTCTTGCTCTTTTCAAGCCCTTCAGTAGCACATGAAAGAGGCAATTCTCATCCATAGGTGGATCATAGAGTACCCCATCATCGTCAGATCGAGGCTTCATCTGTTGGTACAACTTTTGAAGGATATCTTCTTTCACTCTCGTGGTATCCTCTGATGAAGATAGAGGTTTTAGCGGTTCTTCTTTTGGTCTCTTCATTTCCCAAACAATAGTTCGTGGATCTGAAGATGGAATAGGGAAGAGATTTAGATCCGACGGCCTTTTTCCATCTAGTATGTGAAGTGGAGTTATAGTTTCTGATGGTGGATCCTTGTAAGCATATTTCAATTTCTCGTCTCCCTTCTCTTCTTCCTTCTCTTTATCTTCCTCGAGAATGACAGGCAAAGTCAATGGTCTCAACCCACTTGGCTTACATAATCGGCATCCAGTGTATCCCATTGTACCTTTATAACATGTGAATGTATGCTCGTGGATACCAAACTTACATAAAGTTTTGCATACATGACACTTGAACCTTGACATGTCTAAAGGATCGGGAGATATCTGCATAGCCTGTGGCGGCAGTGTTCTATATGTTGGCTTGGTGTCATCTTCATACGAACAGAGCTTATCCGTTTCCTTCTTTGCCAAGTCAGCAACGTGCTGCTCTCTGGTAAGTGAAGCAGAATAAATGGACTCCAATATAGAGCCGACCCTTGCGCATAACTCAGGTATATCTGCCATCAGCTCGAGGAAATCTGGAGAGATGCCTCCCCATAACACAACATGAAAGTGAAGTGAGCCTCTCCCAGTTGTTTCAGTCTTTCCGAAGTAGGCTATATTTTTACCAAGGATCCCGATGGAATCATCAACCCAAATAGATGGTGTCCTTCGCGAGGATGGGCTCCTCCCTCCAATTAGTATCGTCAGCACATCCTCGACGAACTTTTTATAAACCAAGGCAGCACCGACTGGATTCTCAGTGAGACGTGCATACTTTTCTCGGTACGTCTTGGGTATAGGGATATGTCCCTGACCGACACCAAAGCCATTCCTCAGTGCCTCGTATGCCTCACCTGACACTTGGCTTGGAAATTCTTTGTTATCTGAGCTAGGAGTAACGAGTCTGATAGAAGAAGCACTATTGACGTCATCGATTGCAAACGTGAGGAAAGTTGGTGCACAGCCAAATCTTCTCCCTAGAGCCAAGATTTCACCTTTGCTTTGATCCCTCTCCAGTGCACCAAATATCACAGACTTGCCAGTACTCGCAAGCATCGGGGCAAGCTTTCTCATCACATACTTTCCGTCAGGACTATGAGGTTTGGCTACTGCCTTCTGTAGTTTAGCTTGGAATTCGGGAGATATGTATTCCTTGACAAACTCGTCAAACTTCTCATTGTCTTGTGTCTTAGCATGCACTGCTCGGACAACATCTTGCCTTTGCATCTGATTAAATAAGTAAAATATAAGAGCCGCACATGATGCTGCTGCACAAGTAAACTGTCTAAGGAGATGCTTCCGTTGCTTGGGAGTTAGACGCGGAGCCCTTGTGTGGTCAACATCATACCCAGTCCCCAACAAGAATACATCAGGAAAAGCCTTGACTAGACCCTCGTCGCCCGTGAGAAACTCATTCAACGGTTCTTCTTCCCTGAAAGATTTAGCCATTTTCTCATGAGTGACGGCTTCGTTGTATTTTGCCTGGCTCGCTTTTACACCAACGACTTTAAATGTGTTTGCACAATCAACTATAAACCTATGGTCGTGATCCGCGCGATTGCCGTGTGGGGTCTTTTCTGAATCAGTAAGATATACATGTTTCATTGGGAAGTCATCTCCGTCCGATTCACCTTCGTCATCATCCAGCAAGTTAACGTCGGAGGTTGTTCTTGTACGAATACCTGCATAGTCATCTCTTGCAATGTTCACTTGCCTCTCGAGGTTCTCACTATAAGTTTGCTCTGCTTTCTTAATAAGCTCATTATTGCAGTCATCCATAGTTCGATTGAATTCACTGAAAGGAGGTAGCTCTTGTAACTCTTCGTCGCCTTTGTACCACTTGTTAATACGTTTCAATACCGCTAGCCATTGATAAACAACAAATGCACGACCTTTAACATTTGCAGAACCGATTGCCTTTGCTACCAAACGATCATATTCCCCCTTGTGACATACAAATTGGAGCTGAATGTCACCATTTATACTCTCTGGGGTCAATAGATTGCGCACGACCCGTGGACTGTCATGGTCAAACACAATCCCACAGCCCTTTATAGTAGAATGATGGTTATACTGCACTCTCTTCTCAGCTTCATCTGTGCTGGTACGAGAATTGCTCTCGATCTTGACGATATGGATACAGTGTCTGACTTTTGATAAGATATGACGCTCTCGAGGAGTCAAAGGTGTCAGTCCAATTCGTCTATAGTCACCAAGATCCACACCACTTGCAATAGACAACTCTGGGATCATGGGCTTGGGGTCTCCAGTCTTCTTGTCTTTATTGGAAATACTTCTATAACAATCACTACACATCTTGGCCTTGAATCCAACCTTCCCATTCTTTTCTTCATACCTTTCGACAAATTCAGGGTGCAGATGAAAAAACTTTACTCGTTTGCCGTGTTGTCTCGTACACAATTTCTCACCGTCCATACCAGGTGGACAACAAAACCTTCCACAGGGTTTATCCTCGAACAAGCAATCTTCATAACCACGACTCCCCTCCACCTTGCTACACTCTTGGCACAGGTTTTCGACTAGCTTGTCATCCTGTGGCCAAACCGAATAGGCTTTATGTGTCTGAAATACAGCTGTATTACCATCTTTGTCCACTGGTAAAGACAGAAGATTCTGATCATCTCGTTGCATTCTATCTACATGCTCTTCCCATTGCTCATTATCCAACTTGAGTATGTCCAGTTCATTCAGGTCAACATACTGATATTGACGCTCATCACAATCGAAGTCTCGTGATCCACAACATGCACAAGTGCAGAGTGGTGCATCAATGGATTTGTCATTGAACTTTTCCTTACCCCAAGAAACGCCTCTACCTTGTGCCTCGAGGAATTTTGCCCCCAACTCGTGTTGTTTCTCAGGTGTCATTCGCTGATGCTCTTGAATCTGCGTTATTCTACCCATACAGTATTCTCGAAGGATGACTCTGATCTTAGCATCATCCCCCTCTTCCTTTGCCAATGATTCTTTTGTTTGCTGAAGAAGACTTACATGCTCCCAGTCAATAAATGGGGTAGCCTGTCTTTGAAAAGGAGGTAGGACGGCCTCAAACGATGGGTACGTTGAATCTTTCTCATCAGCATACTCTTTGACAGCTTCGTATGCCATGAGATAGCGTTCTTCACAATATGGATCGTCAGGATCATCAAGGCACTTGATGTTGAAACACCTCCCTCTCTCATCATCGAGCTTGATAGATGCGATTTCACACTCCCATAGCTTTGTACCTTTTAGACGCTTCTTTGTCTTTCTGTCTTCCCACCAATTTTGTGGCACTTGTAGCCTCAATCCTATCAGTTTTTTAGCCCAAGCTTCATCAACTATTGGGGTACTCGATAGATCTTTTGAAGATATGGTATCTTGAATCAAGTTGGCATCTATATTGCTCTCGGGGCTATCAAGCCACAATAATGCTGCCATTTCGGAATCTTCAATACACTCGTCCTCTTGCCACTTTCTTTGAGCAATCCATTCATCTTTTTTAAACTCACCAAACACCAAATGAACAGCCTCAATCAATGTACGATTGCATTCAATACTAGTTCGAATCAATTTTGTAAGAACTGGCCGAGGACTATCTATAATACCCTCCGACATCATGTCGTCTAAATGCAAGTATGCAATCAACCACTTTGATTCCCTCAACAACCAAGTTCCATTGTTGTCGTACCAAAGTTGCACAGCCACTTCTGGATTGCTTTCAAAGTCAGCATCATTGTAATAATCTTTTCCTGGTACCTCCCACACTTTAGTCTTCTCAAAGGAACAAGACATATCCTCCCGCTTCTGCTTCGATCGAGCTCGTGTATTTCTCTTTCGAGCTCTATCCTTAGCCCTATTCTGAGGAGTCTTCTTTCGAGCTCTATCCTTCTCCCTTGCTTGAGGTGTCTTCATTCGAGCTTTGGCCTTCTCTCTTTCTTTATCAGCCTTTTGTTGGCTTTGTTTCATTCTCCTGGCTTTTTCTAATGAAGCTTTATGTGCCTTCTTTACCTTCTGTATCTCTTCAGGCGATTTGCCATCATAGGAGCTTGCATGCTTACCGCGACGAGACTTCTTGCCTCCTACACCCCCTCCAATCATCAAATCATTAACTCCTATACCATAGAATGAGAGAAAAGGGCAAAGAGATCAATACACTAACTAAGCAACAAAGATACACGAATAGGTGGACTCACCTATATCACGATAGTTGGAACATTCAGTGTCATTGCATCTCTTGTTACTGCAATGTGAATGTTGTGCAAAAGCACCTGGTATGGATAGATCAACATTTGTAGATTTAGGAGTTGTTTGAAGCTCTTCATCAATCTCTTCCTTCTCTCCAGACACCGATAAAGTTGAAGAGCCTCTGAAATCGTCATCATCGGCATCAGTTTGTGTTACTTCTTGTACATTGCTGTGATGCTGACTTGTGCTTGAGATAGACTTTCTGCTGATATGATTGAGTCGGTTAGATGAAAGTATCCTTTCATAGTTTGCACATACATACATAAACTCACCTCCGTGTTGTTGCCATGATGACAACTATCGCTGGTAGAACAATAAAGTAAATCATAAGAATGGCATACTCCACTAAACTATTGCTGTCTTCTATGTTTGCTTTGATATTCCCGGGATGTATCTTTGTCAAAATAAGAAAGATAATTACTCTCTTCATCCAATTAAGGTGATATGATCTGCCAATATCTACACATATCTTATATCGCAATAAAATGTAGATGTAGATGCTACGGATGATTCTTGATATATCCATGTGCCAAAAATGTGGACTTGGTATGATTTTTGAACATATGATATGTTCACTTTTTCCGCGTAGAAATATAGGCCATTTCCATTGTGATATGATACACTTGTATGCACTACAACCAATGTATGACACATATAGATACCATCGGTATATGATATCTAAACATATGCCTCGCATCCTAATGTATATACATCGATTGCAATGACATCGGGTGCAGCCGATTTTGAAGAAGAGAGACTGCCACTTCTGATTGGTTTTCCAAATAGCTTCTTGTTTGATAAATGCTATCATATGGCGGAGATATACGATGTAACAGATAAATGCAATTGCAAATGCAAGTGCCGAGGCGTACCGAAGTAGTATGACACTCATCATGGTGCTGCCTACTACATATGTAATACCATATGCCAAGCATTTAATATATAGCAATGCAAATCGAATGATTGGGTAGATGAATCTGAGAACTTGTAACCATGGCTGAGGTCGATGATATACTTGTAGAGTATATACTGCTTCGTCGTACCAGTGGCTGTTAATGTTGTTGTTGTTGTTGTAGCGGCAGCGGCTTTGTTTATATCCCATCTTGTCCGATACTTGGAGTTCTATTCTGGTATATTGTAGGTGCTCGGCCTAATGCATTATTAATGACGACACCGATTAAATATATTCGATAAGACTTTTGGTTTGCAATATTTCTTTGTAATATAATAATATCAGAGTGAAGTGCATTATTATGAGAAGAGGCACACAACTATGAGAGGAGGCGCGAAGAATGCGTTCGTGCCTTCGCGCCCCTCTTCATCCATCTTCGGTGAAGAGCCCATACATTTGTTGTAAACGGAGTGCTCTCTAAGACAATATGAGAAGAAGCACCAATCTGTGCATCATCACACACTAAACGGCCATGGGCCGTAGTTCAATTACTGCCCACCCTTTTCTTTCCGAAACATCAAATGAAAGGGATAGACAACAATATGAGAAGAAGCACCAATCTGTGCATCATCACACACTAAACAGCCATGGGCCGTAGTTCAATTACTGCCCACCCTTTTCTTTCCGAAACATCAAATGAAAGGGATAGACAACAATATGAGAAGAAGCACCAATCTGTGCATCATCACACACTAAACAGCCATGGGCCGTAGTTCAATTACTGCCCACCCTTTTCTTTCCGAAACATCAATATAAAACCGCTTCCCCTCCTACAACATCAATGATATTATAGGAAATTTTGTATTGCTTTGTACATCGGTGTACAAAGGTCGATTCAATATTTGGAATTGGATATTTATTGCAATTGAACACCTAATATTATAATATACTGGTGAAACATTCACCTGGTATTTCATTATTAAATGCACCACGTTGCATTTCCAGAAGACCGTGACATTGTAAAGATATCAGGAAATATGCAGATATGAAGCAGGATGAAGACTTCATGTTGTTATTTGTTATCGCCCTTCACTAAGAGGCGTTGTTCGTTTCTACTATCTGGTGAGTTCTATGTCCTCAACGCTTTCAATCCACTTCAATAAGGAGAGGTAACACTTAACACTTTGCTAATTTTTACCTTTGTATTTGGAACTCACATTACCGGTCTATCGCCAAAAACCACGTTTATTCGTAAATACCACGAAGGAGGACAATTAAAAGCCGTTAGAGTTACCACTACTGGTAGTAGGGTAAACTGAGAATGGAGAACTATGATGCAAGATACTGTACATACCGCGACGGTAGCGGCTGAGGTGCTTTCACACGAGGTAAGTATGACGGTGACTGGTGACAGGGAGGGAGTAGATCCATGGTTAGGCATGAGGGAAACAGGAGGAGCGAGGAGGGCAGATGGGGAGCCAAGGAGTGAGGGGGTAGGGGAGCTACTAAACGGAAACGAGGGCGGGGAGGAAGATAACATGACGGGGTTGAGCACCGTGGATGGGGGTAACAACCAGGGAGTATCTGGACCGGGCATGAGGCTAGTGAAATATGTATCCACTGAACGGCGTGCTGACCTGTTTGGGTTCCAAGGCAGAGTTGTGAGCGGCATGTTAATTGGCTCATTTGCCAGTGTTATCAAGCTCATTAATGGTGAGAAAGCTGTAGCAATATTCTCCCAATATGCCCATGACCCAAGAAATCGCCATGCCATCCACTCCACACTACAGCTCACAAGTCACGGCATGATTGTTAAGGATCGATCCCCAAGATTTGGCACTCCACCATCCATCACGACATTGGAAGGAGATGTTATTCCTCTACTATTCAATGATGGTATACCCATGCTACAGTTAAGGTACCCCACGGATATGGAAATGACAAACTTGAGGCACATTTACCTCACAGGAACTGATACATGGATCCCTAGCAGGTATGACCATCCACCCGTTATGCCCCCAATCTGTATTACCCCACCGAATGCAGCATATGGACCAACAGGATTACCTCCTCTTGATGACGAGTCAGACGACACTTCCACGACACAAGATTGTGACACCATAGACGACACGGTAGACACTGACAACATTGATGATTCCCTCGAGACACATGGACAGGTAAGTTTCAATTACAAGGAAGTAATCAATGAACTGGAAGAATTATGGGAATACAGGGAATCAGTACGTCACCGACGTAAGGCAATGCTCAGAGAACTACGGGAGGTAAGTATACGGGGAGATATTGAGGGAAGATTGATTGCCGCCGCATTTGGAGACAATTATTCGCAAGGCGTGTACAGGGCAGTACCACCACGGCAGGCACCACCAAGGGATGGTGATGGCAACATCATACAGCTACCCTCCGGAGACAACATGGAATACAACGGGAGCTGGACAACATTCGTGTTACGTAACGAGTCATTAATCACCCAGGCTAGATCTGACGAGATCGCCCACCGACACAACGTCCACCAACTAATGACAGGAAGAACAGGGAACCCCAAGACCAAGCTTAACCAACGCATCAGGCAGCTTGCATTCCAACACAACATCGTAAAACACCTCACCAAGATTATCAAGTCACCATGGTATGGTTACACCCAGGACAACGCGATTATCAGTGAACATACACTCGTACTCCACCCTACACTGGTAGAGTTCATGCGCATACACGGCTTTGGGTCAAGGATTATTGCGGAAGGGATTATGTTTGGAGATTCCGATAGATTTGCAGATATGAAGATTGATATGTTTGGACAGATGTCAAACATGAATTATGTGGGACCATCACTTACTTGTCCCAAAGATGTACTAGATGAATTTGAGATTGGTAAGAACTAGAATGACAGGGGAGTGACAACGACAGTGCCATTCTGATCATCCCAACTAGATACGGACACCCGTTTATTGTTTAGAGAAGATACCTATGTGAAGATACCTTGAAGAAGATCCTACAGTTGAATCGCTGTTTATTAAAGAGAAACGTACATCTCTCATAGTATGGATAATTAGTAAAGAACCAAGTAATCGTAAAGAATACACGTATATCAGTCTAGGGATATACAACGATAGCCTCTGCAGTCTATTGACGCTGCATACTATGTCGGATAATGAACGATAATCCACTGTCGTTAACAGAAAGTGGGGACATACATGCTTTGGAATAGGTGGGTCAGCTACATGCAGCAGGAAATAGGCGGTTACTAATGATAGAAGTTTATAAGGATAGACCTTAAAGGAGAGGATACGTTGCCAAGGTATCGGACCCTGGGGTGGACACGTGTTGCAGGGCTAGTATTGCAGATCTATGGGAAAGCAAGATAGGCGACACAACACGCGTCACTTGAGTTGTGACATTTGGTATACCACTCTGGCGCGATTACCAGACGCAGTACTGCAAGTAGGAATTGAGAATACGGACACGCCGGAACGTACTTGGCCAATTGCTACCGTATCGGTCACAGTGGGTCCGGTCCGGGAACCGAACCCCCGACGTAAGCAAGCAAAATGAGGCCTCCTACCACTGTACTAAGAGTGGGGGTACCAAGATGAACTTTCTCCAGAAGACGAAAAAGTCTTGAACAAATTGAGGAAAGAGTTGTATGTATGTCCGGAATAACACCAATAGCAATTCATCTATATATTTGAAGTTCATACACCCGAGTACCTCCTCACTCTGCACGTGTTTTATCACTGGTTTCAATAGAGACATAATATCACGATTGTTATTGCTTGTGTTCTGATGGTTCTCGTCTTGCCGATCAGCAAGAACAAACTCCAAGTTCACTTCGAGAAGGTTCTTTATGACAATCAGATGAGGGAACTTTGAGGTCGAGGATGTTGTATCCAAATGTAATGCAACATCTTCAAAGTTTCGATCTTGACCAATAACATTTAGTAGAGCCTTTGACCTGTTCACAACATCGAGATGTCTTGTCGAGTCACTAAAAAGTATCTTAATCACTTCATCTTCCCACTTGGCAACAACATTCTTTTGATCTTTCTCTTGAAACAAGAGGTTGCATGCCTCGAGAGTTGGTGGAGGCGTAATTCCCTTGCAATCTTCCTTTTTACGACGAGTTCTTTTCCAACCCGAGGAGGGTGGAAGGTGTTCTCTGGCAGAGTCATGCTGATAATAATCAATGTCTCGATCTGTCCCTGGTTGTTCTTCATCTGCTTCGGAAATAAACCACCATTTATTTCCGGAACGCATGATACATCGAAAAAGAGTAAAAGTTTTGCCTGCAGCATTTACATCTGCATCATCAGTTGCAACTATTCGACGATACACTGGGTCTCTAAGCGTCATACATACACCTTTTTTTACACTTGAGAGGTCTAATTTGTACCTCCCGTTTATGAATGACGACCCTGACCCTGATACAATATACTCCACTGGTAGATGACACGTTATCTTATTTTCCATTGCAAATTCTTTTATTTCTTCCCAACCGAAGAGTTGCACTTCCAAACTCTGTGAAGAGACAAGTTGTAAAGTTAACTTTCTCCAGAAGGGAAAGAAGAGAGACAACAAAGAGGGTATCTTCATACAGATTTGGCGTAGTAAATCACGCAACCCCTCTATAGATACTAGGTCTGCTTCTGTAGGTTCTTCTTCATCATTCAAACTAAGGACGTGTTCCATCACTGTTTCCGCTATCATATACATATCACCACACAAACAAAATTTTGTGTGTAGATGAATCCCTCCAAGTAGTTGGTAAAGCAAATCAATTGACGTTGGAAATTGAGAGTTGGAGGATAAAAGATGATTCAAATACATTGCAAGGAGGGCGAACCCACCACCACATCCGAATGTAGCACCTATATATGAATGTCTCTCAAGACATTTCCCATCAGTAGAATGGTAATGGTAATTCTTTATATCAAATAGATGTCCAAGTACATATAACACATTAAACTCTCCAGTTGTATTTTCCAGTTCATCTTTGACAATCTGAATAGCACTCCAGAGTGAATTATCAATACAAGATTGTCCTCTATCACAAATATCTTTTGTATCTTCCAATAAAATAGATACGATATGGGAGGTATGTTTGTGTATAAATTTGATAGCCTCCGGACAAGCGGTGGCCTGGAGATATCCATATCGATAGGCATGGTTCAATGAGTCTGCGGCATCCAACCACGATACTATATAGAGAAAGTTAGTAAATCGTTCTCGATATGGTAATTACACACAAGATGTGTAACAATGCACCGTCATAAAAATAAACGTACTGCTTTGCTTATTCTCGATATTGTTGGAGATATCATTCCATAGCCGAACCACACTTGCAGGAGGTGATCCACCAGGCAATAGCACAGGCCCTGTCCGATACGTCTGCAGTAATTGCATACTATTAGATGTCAAGAGGCGGGAATTATAATCAGTACGATAAGTCTAAAGAAGCTACGACTATCTACCCGCGCCCGGCGCCCGCCGGCCGCCCCTGAGCTGAATGGTATTAGTCCGTTATTACTTGAACTTGCTACCAATACCAATACAATACATAGGCGATATAATATATAGGCGTGGCAAATATATATTAACAATAACAAGAGGAGAAGACTCATCACATTATTCATAATTAATATTGGTATAAACTTTTGCCGGCAATACTCACAATACACATCTTATACACAATTTTGATATACATACAAATTATTATATCAAATTATTTGTTTACACCAAACTACCAATAAACAATAATAATGCAACATCCTTGGCCACAAAACGCACCCCCAGCTGGATCTGGAGGGCCACCACCGCCTGGTTCAGTACCACCCGGTCATCATTATCAAGGTCATCCACAGCAACAGCAGGGATATTACAGTGCACCAGCCTCAGATAGTCGTAATCCTGAACACCCACCTCCTCATGGATATTCTCATGGACCTCCGCAGGGTAAGAAGGATGTTGTTGTATGTTATGCTGTTAAATTTATTGGTATATTTTATGTGGTCTAACTTTTATATCTTCATTCACCTTCTCACTTTTGCAATTAAAACCTACTCAAAAATTACACATGTATATAATTAACCGATATTTAATGTATGATTGGCTCAATGGTATTTAATTGTATATTAATTGCGGTTAATAATATTAATGTTGTTTATGGATTATTTTATAAAGGTGCGTGGAGCTTGTTGTTTATTGTTCTACTGTATATTTACATGTATTTTGTTGGGGATATGTGTTTAATATCATTATATCTGACCTTCCTTTATTGAATCTCCTAACTCATATATTATGTACATCCTTTGCTTTTAATCCACAATACTCAAAACAAATATCAAAACACAACTGCGGTACATATCAAAATTACTTACCAACAAACTACAAACAACATGATATTGGGGGTTCAATATTTTAGGTTATTATCCACCCCATTCGTCTCAAAGTCAACAACATCCGGGCTATCCTCCTTATGGACACGCCCCACCACCCCATTATGGTCATCATTATGGAGCGCCGCCAGGTCCTTCTCATCATAATGGCTGGGATCAACACCCAAGTCAATCTCGTCATCCGGAGAGTTCTTCTCGGCCACCATCTGATCAGCCGCTTTATCATCCTTCATCTGCTCATCATTACCCACCAAATAATGGTGCACCACCGCGCTACAGCAGTCCAAGTGGTCGATCAGGCCAAAATCCACAATCGTCAGCCTCGTCTCAACATTCACATGGGAGCAAAAGTAGTCATTCTGCACCGCCACCACCTCCCTCCCAAGTTGAAGCTAAGCGCAAGGCTCCGCCTCCAACTAGTGCTCCTATTCCTCAACACGGAGCACCATCATCAAGGCCTCCACATGGATATCCGGCCCAAAATAGTAGTAGCAGTAGTCATCGTGGTCCTCCACCTCCATCATCATCAGCACAAAGTATCCGACCATCACATTCTACCATGTCCAATCGTACAGCACCCACGAGCAGTTCAGTGCAACACCCACCACCACAAACACCTGGGACATTGGCAACGGTACCTTCTACTGCAACAGCGAATACTAACGACAAAGATGGACGTGGATCATATAAATGTGGTCGTTGTGGTGTACCCAAGAAGGGACATGTTTGTCCATACCAGCCAAAGGTTATGAGGAAACCGGGCGATCCAGTGCCGGAAATGAAGTGTGTTAGTACACAGGTTGAAATGGATGAGTTCATGACACTAAGAAGGCTCAATATCGAGATCCAGGGTTATCCCGAATCTTATGCGGCAGAACCAATGGATATGGTTGGGGCTGAGATTGGACAGCACCCCATCAGCATGGGAGCACCAGAACCAGCACAGCCGCCCGTGTCAAGCAGCAGTGAACCAGCAGGCCAAACAAGTAGTTCGAGCGGTCCTACTGAAGCTGTCGTCAACAAAGCTGGACCACCAGCGGCATTGCCTTCTCTAACATCTATGCAATCTCAACCCGTAAGTGAGGAAGTTTCATCGTCACAACAGGCACCGAAGCAAGATGAACAGAAACCAGTGGTAAGTGAGGCAACTTCTTCCAACGTTGAAAGCAAGGCGGACGAAACAAAGTCTGAGGGTGCAGCTACTGATGAAGCAACACAACCTACTGCAGCTGGAGAAACGAAATCATCAGAAACAGCGGTCAAAAGTGCCGAAACACCGGCCTCAACTATCAAAGAAGAAGATAAGCCATCTGATGTGAAAGAAGTGGAGCAAGAAGCGAAAAAAGAGACATCCGAGACGAAAGCACCTGAACAATCTTCTGAAAGTAAGCCCGATGAGATAAGTAATAAGAAAAGAGAGGCAGAAGAGATAACTACAGCTACAGGTGAAGGTGAAACAGTGGAAGAGAGTAGCAGTGACAACAAGAAGCAACGTGTTGAGTAAAGATTTGAATTTGTGAAGATGAAATACCCGACAAACTTAATGTCCCACTGTATGTTCAAGATAGATACTCTAATACACGTTTATAGGCTTCACACTTGTTTGATTAGCCCAATACAAATGTGAGTACCTTATATGGCTATTAATATGCTTGATTCCGGTATCAATTCAACACTCATACATTCTCCCTCCCTAACAAATCTATGCAATAGACTTGAACATATCACTCGCTTCATTATCACATACCTTGTAATCATTCTCTGTGCATTCTACTTCATCCTGACTTGGCGATTCTCTAATAAGTTTCGGACCCGTCTCGATTGCCTCGTTTGTAACCATTTGTCCATTGGTAACAGCCAAAGTAAGATGTGAAATAGGAAGATAGGCTTGGAGATACTTCTGATGGTCCACTCCGAATTTGATATTCATTCCAGCATCCATTGCTTTAAAGAGATCGGGAGAAACATCAGACGCGGCAGCTTGTGTATCAGGATGCTTTTCCATAAAGTCAACAAGGCAGAGATGATTTGGCTCGCCAGCTGCATAGAGTCCTACAGTAGACCAGTCTCCGTCTCCATCGTCAGGTGAGCATTGTTCCTCTACCTTGGCTATCCATGACTCGCAGTCATTATGATCAATGTTAACATCTGTCAATGCTGGCTCCTTACCAAGGTCTTTTATAGCTTGGTCGAACCCGCCACAACGCGCTTCAAGTACAGTATGACCTTCTACGTGATTGGCACAACAGAAAGTATCTACTTCTTCAATACTATGAATGTGTGGACAAGAGAAAAAGAATGACGTGAGACAAACTCCTTCTAATATACTTGAATGAGCCATCTCAAGCTTACCTGGCAAGTTCTTGGCCCGCGGCGTATCCCCCCTTGCGTTCATCCATTCCAAAATATATGATACCATCACGAATAGCCATTTCATATCCCGAGTTGAAAACTGACACAGGCATATCATTATCAAGGCAAGGTGCTAAGCTCTTGAGTACTTGTTCATTCGGAAGGGAGACTAAAATTGCATCAACTTGACCATTATTGCAATACTCTTCAATCTCTTTCATCATTTGATCATTAATCTCGTCTTGAGATGCCCCTTTACTAATTGGTTCCTCTCTCATGACAAGATTGACACCCATGTCTTGTGCTCCTTGCTCAATTGCTACATCCATTGAATCCCAATATGGATCATCAAGGTGGCCGTGGTGCACCACTCCAATGGAAACTTGAGACCTATCAATACAAGGGAGACAAGAAGTAGATGATGCTGTAGATGATGAGAAGATGGCGGCAATGCCAAGTGTTCGTAGCTTAATGCTGTTGTTCATTTTGTAGATATGTAAATGTAATATTAATAGTAATCTGTTTCTAAGGTTTGTAAATGTAATATTAATAGTAGTCTGTTTCTAAGGTTTGTTTGCTTTTAGATATTATGAGACACTACAGAGAGTTGACTAACTGTGTACAAGACAAGATACTTTGAGCATAGTGGGAATCATTGCAAGACAAAGACATATAAAGCCTATACAACTTTCCTGATCTTGATCATCAAGACAATGGATCTTGATCCATTCAGCATACTTATTGTAGGCCTCAAGCTTCTTGCCTCACATCCATCCATCCGCTCAATATAGTACTTCTCCTCATGATCGATCGGCTAAGTTTCTATCGAAGGATACCATCTGGTATCCTTATTTAAGATCACTAATAAGGAAAATTATTATTTTGGATGACCTTACCTATACCGTACCTTTGAAAATTGGTGCACACTTTATTTTTTAGAATGAGTTTGAGCAAATTCTGACTGGAGAATTGGATTGCTCGTGAAAAACTGATCTAGAATAATGTTGGTTCCATCCATCCAGACCAAGTTATCGACCATATATGTATCACTAAAGTATAGCACTTTACGAGAAAATGGAGGTGAATTTTCTGAAAGATACCTCTTTGTACTAAGTCCTACCTACAAAGGATACCAGTATCACCTTCTTGAGAAGCTTTTCTACTTTGAAAAAGTGGCAGTTTCTACTTTGAGATAAGAATAGCTCGACGGTAACATATGCTCTTCCAATTTTAGAATAGTTTATGACAATCTACTCACCATGAGGTGTGTCATAAGCTAAGGCAGGTTCTCTGAAGTTGAAAACTCCCTGAGTTATTTTTATCTCAAAATAAAAGTGTGCACTAATTTTCAACTATACGGTATGTTGATAAGATAAACATTAAGCTGCTGATGAATATAAAGGACAATGAACCCACAAAGAAGACAGAAGGAACTCCAAGAACTCACGGTTGCAAAGGCCGAGCTGACAGGTGGTGACACAAGCGGCTTAGTTTATACACGATCATCTAAAACAAGTGCTCTTCTAATCACACCTCGTGTTGAAGCAATAAAGAAAGTTGAAGAGAAGATTAGTATATTAAAGCAGGAAGAGAGAAGATAGTATTGATCTGGTATGTATGCACAGTGTTAGAAGAGTAAGAATCATATATATTATAATCAGAAGTATAGTATCTTGAGGTATTGATAAGAGAGTTAGTTTAGTTTAGTAGATTTCTGGTTGTAGAAAAGCGTGTTATTATCAATTAATTTGAAGGAAAGTAAAACATATTACCATTATAGATGAGAGAAGTACCAGATGAAATACCGAACAATACTAATAATAATCAACAACAACGAACAATAGCTACGGTATTATATCTCCTAACAACATCATTACTATTTGCTATCAGAATCTACTTTCTCCAAACCTCTCTGCAATTGCCGAAGAGTTTGGATTCAATGATATCGAAAGAGATAAGAAATTGGGCGGAGATATTGCAATTGCATTCTTTATGGTTGGTGTACCAGCTTCCTTTCTTGTTGGTTGTTTGACTGATGTAGTAAATAGAAGAAGCTTGTTGTTTTTATGGGTTATATTAGTTGGCGAAGGTTCCTGCCTCTCTACATATTGGGTGAAAACGTATCAACAGTTGTATTGGTGCCGTGCATTAACAGGATGCAGTGTCGGTGGTGCTCTACCATTGATTTATTCAGTTTTGGGTGACTACTACGAACCAAGAGAAAGAGGTTGGGTAAGTGGAGTGATATCCATGGCGTGTGGATTCGGGATTTCAATAGGACAAGGTGCTTCAGGATTCTTGGGACCTAAATTTGGATGGCGACTGCCGTTTTTAGTTGTTAGTTTGCCTGCCATAGTTTGTGCAGTACTTGTATGGTTACTTGTTCCTGAAGTTGAGCGAGGTGGTAGTGAAAAGAAACAAATATTGAATATAAGAGCAACAGCTGATCGAAATGATGATAGAATTGAGGATGAAGATAGAAATAGAGAAGTTGAAATGGCAGAAAAGGTAGATAACGGAGATACAAGAATGAGAAAATCATCTCATGCAACATCCAGGACAACGCTTGTCGGAGATTCATTACAACAGGGCCTATATGTACATCTTGGTAACGAAGAGGAGTCGGGCAACTCAACAGATAACCGAACAAACACAAGATACATTGGCCGCATTGAACAATATTACAATGAGACAATCAAACAACATGTACAGACACTCAAGACACTATTGAAATGTCCCTCAGTACTGCTTGCAATACTCCAAGGTGCTCCAGGTTGTATACCTTGGGGAATCATAAATACTTATTTGAATGATTACTTGTCCTCGGATCGAGGTTTATCAGTCGAAGGAGCAACTCTCTTCGTACTCGTTTTTGGGTTGGGAAACTTCTTAGGTGTACTTATTGGAGGAATTGTTAGCTCATACCTTTATGAACACCATGATCCACGATATCCAGCTGTTTTATCATCAGTGTCTGCAATTGTCGGATGTTTGCCGCTATGGGGTTTAATCAACTACGACTTCAACTCGAGTGATGGTACAACACATTTCTTTGTGCTTGGTCTGATATCAGTTCTAGCTGGGCTATTATCTGGTGTAACGGGGCCTATTGTCAAATCTACTTTACAAAATGTTTGCATGCCCCAAATGAGAGGCCAGGAAAGTCCGCGTTAGTATTGTTCTACCACGTACATATGTGATGTTTGATATGAGTCTAGGTGATTTAGCTACTCATTTGACCTTTATCTGCCTTTATTTGATTGCTCTTGGAAGTTATATGTACTAACATATGTTACTATCTCTTCTCTTTCGTCGTCATGAATCGTTGTAACGCGCATCTTCCAGGCCTTCGCCTTACTCAATATATTGGACGATTTTGGACGAGGGCTCGGCCCGGCCTTTGTTGCAATATTGATAGAAAAGATGGGTGGAAGAAGACAAGCATTCAACATTGGCATAAGTGGCTGGATCTTTTGTGGTATACTTAATGGTTTACTCTTCTTCACAGTTGAACATGACGAAGAGAAGGTTAGATTAGGAATAGAACAGTTGATATCATCAGAGAATGAGGCAGAAGAGAATAATACACTTGATGCTAGGAGTATAGTTTGAGTGAATGGAAGAAGACAGTGATTATAGAAGACGAGAATGTATATCTTAAAGCATGTATAGTAATATGGGCAACTAATGTAAAATAGAGAAGATTACTTCATTCGCTTTCTCCAAACTTCTCCTTCAGTTGAGAAACAGATGCTCTTAGTGCTGCCAATGCAACTATATTAATCTCATGTTGATCAGCTGATGTTGACCTAACTAACCCATTTGCATACAATATACCACATTCAGTTGATGTTTGCATAATTGCTGTTCGTATAACTCTTTCACTTAATTGAATATGATTTGAGAATGCTTCTATTTTAGGTGATGTACAGTATTGATTGTTATTAGTATTGGTATCCTGATATGTTTTATTATCATTCTCTTGTATAGATATTAGCTGTTTCTTTAATGAAGAATGTGTCTTTCTAACTGCATCAATCTCTTTATAATAGTTGGCTAATTGTTCATGTAAACTCTGTTGTTGCAATTGTGCAGATAATTTCTTTGGATCTAAATTATCATCATGGATATCATAAGTAGAGGTTGTTGACGAAGAAGAGGACATAACTGTATTACTCAATGTAGATTGAGCATTGCATAATGATGCTATCTGTTCGTATTCATGTAAAGCTATTTGAATCCAATCCATATTATGATACAATGATGATGTAATGATACTATAACTGTAAGAGTATGAACTTCTTCTAAAAACAGATGATGGAGATGTGGACAAATAATTATAAATCAAGGCCGGCCGTCACCCCGACCGAAGATATATATGTTAATAATCACTAATCACTACTATCACCGATGGATATGAATGAGACCAAAGCAACATGCGAGCATGCTACAAATAATACAATCCATCTACTATCTTTTGCCTTTCTGCAGTCGTATCTTATAAGCGTATCAACAACTATAAGCAGTCAAGTACAAAAGCAAACAATATTAACTTGAATTCATTGCAATTAAAATGGGCTGGTATGGCGGACAAGAAGGAGCTGCACGCTCCCGCTGGCATGATCAGAGTAGGGCATCATATAATCGATTCCTCGGTACTGTTAAAAATGCCAAATTAACGTCATTTATCAACAAAGTAGCAGGTAATTATAACACTTCCATTACGACATATGTCACATGCACCGTCTATCAACTGGTGATGGTATACCAATGATGCATGTTATTGTACATTTATATAAATGTACCGTGTGTATATCATTAATCATATTCTAAATTATAATCTAATCTTACATTCATATACCTACTCTTCATTCAACATAGATAATCACAATCGAGAAGCATCAAAAATGTTGATTCGTAATCCAATGACCGAAAAGGAGTTGGTAAAGGACATCATTGATGGTGCACCCGATAAAAATGATAACAGTGGATGGGCGGTGGCTATTCTTGCATCTGAAGATCTATCTGATCTCAGTCTGCTGAACGATGTCGCAGAAAAGTAAGTTTACATATGATATGCACATATCACATGCACCATAATCTCATACTTTTATCTCTACAGGATCACTGGACTCTTCCTATATGGATGTGGCAACATTACAAACAAAACAGAGTTCTTCTCAAAACTTGTAAATCTGGAATCTTTAACGATGGTTAACTGCTCTCCAATGAATGTCTACCGAGAGGATGGGTTGTTTCTCAAGGAAGTATTTGCAGGAGGTATGCTACCCAAACTCAAACATCTCGAGACAGATGCAGCAACAGACGATGGTATTGCAGAAATGAAATCCTGTCCTAATCTTTCCAAGATTACGTTCTCATATCCATCAGTTGACATAACTAATGATGGCATTCAGCGTCTAGTGGACGGTGGAGGTGGAAAGGAGTTGATGTCAATCAGTTCAGGGACTTTGACAAAGCATTTATCGAAAACTCTTACAATTAAGTACGTTGCTGTGACATTACCAAAGCTTATCAACATACCACATTATAAATTACACGAATACCTGACACACATGGCCCAGGGATCAAAGAAGAAGTCTGCCTTTGAGTATCTTCTAGCAAAGCATGCAGCCGAGGACTCTAAACCCTATGCTGTCATTCCACCAGAACGTATGAAGTATAGTCAGATGGAAGATGCTTTAAAGAGGAGAGGGTGGAAGAAGTCTGGTGGTCGAAAAACTGCCGACGAGTTGCGTGTATTGCTTATTAATGAAGGGCAATTCAAGTGGACACATGAAAGAGAAGTTGACATTCAGAACGGACTCAAGCTGAAAGATTTACAAAAAGAATTGGAATGGCTTAGCGGAAAAGCGTCATCTGTCAATGGAAAAGTACAAAAGCTCTCGTCTATGGGTAGTGCATCAAAGTTGTACCCTCTGCTGGATTCATATGACATTAAATCTGCTCTTCGAAATACAAACGTAAACATTCCGAAAGGGTCAAGTCAGAGGAGAGATGTAATTGCTCTTCTCCTTCATAACAGCGGATATCAAGGTGGAGGAGATGCGAATAGCCAACTTGTACACTATCGTAAGGTTGCAGCGACTGAATATGAGAAGGTAGCAACGAAGCAGGCTGAGATTCAAGCTCTTTGCACAAATATGGGGCAAAAGAAGAGAAATGCAGATCTTATTGATGTTAGTGGTGAATCTGCTGCTAAAAGGGCTAAGCCATAATGGATGTGTAGTGTTAGTTACTCGCGAGAAGAATGATACCGAGTACGTGTATAATAGCTCCAAATATCACATCTAGAAATAAAGAATATGGACTATTTTTTCGACTTGATACACATTGCTACTTAGTATCTATTCTTATCTTTAAAACCCATCATTTGTTACCCAGCCGACCAAAGCCTTCTCTATCAATTCAATACTTTTTGTATAACCACGAACTTTAGCTAAATCTAATGCCGATTCACCATAACTATTTGTAATCATAGGATCTGTTCGCGGATCTTTTAATAACTCCTTGACACATTCATAACTTTTTGATTCATCAACCCCACTTCGTAAGAAACATGCTCCCATTAATGGTGTTCTATTTCCCTCACTTAAAGCATTTGGATCAGCTCCAGCTTTTAGCAAGATCGGAATGAGATGTGACTGTCCACAAACAGTTGCTCCTCTGAGAGGAGAATGTCGAAAACCAGGTTCAGGTTGTGCTGGACATCCAGCGTCTAATAACAGTTCTACCACTTCAGTATTCCCTGCAATACATGCTTCAATTAAACCGGTAACTCCATTCTCGTCTTCATTATTAAGACTAAATGAAGATATTTGCTCTGACATTAGTATACATGCTTTCAATGCGGTTATGTTGTTAGATTTAACTGCTGATTGTACTTGTGTGTTTACATAACCAGTTTCGGCAGTAGCATCATACCCTATGCTTTTGAGAAATGCTTCTGTATTGTCTTCTGCTGTTGTTGTCATGATTAGATTGATTTACTTATCTATTGTGGTGGCCGATCTACTTTTTGTATAATCTCTATGTAATGTTAAGTATCAATCGATATAAATATAGATATCTGTGGCGGTTAGATTGATCTCCTCTGCGCTGCCGTCACTAATATCATATATCACTCGTTTATACTAGATAATGCTGGCTATGTCTTCTTTTATATATCTTATACAAGCTACTGTTAGTACACAACAATACTAAATTCTAATAGAAATAATGACCAGCCACTCACTAGCTGCTTTGATCTATTTTTGTATCTAAAAATTCATATTCAGACCTCTAGAGAAACCTTAAATAATAAATTAATTAATCTATTACTTTAAGGTACTATTTTGATTGAGATATAGATAATACCATAAAATGAGTAATACATAGCTAGCCGTGCAAGAAATGACCAAACCAACTTAACTGTGGTTGTAGTGGAGTAGAGCACAATAATATCCATAGAGAGGATAGGCGCTACATCAATAGATAAATAGAGAATATGGCAGATGAAATACAGCCGTCGTCGGCGTCTACATCCAACAACGACGATATAGAAACAAATAATAACAAATCCCCAATAACATTAGAAATTATAGAAAATACAGAAAGTAATAATCGTCTCCTTTCAACTGATACTCATGAAACATTTGTTACCGCAATTACTAGTAGTAATAGTGGAGAAGGAGGAGAACGTACTGAATCATTTGTTACCGCTCGTGGTCAAACTCCGGTTGTGCTAGAAGAGGAGGCGAATGATGATAGCGATGATACTATAGAAAAATTGAACGAAACAATGAATGGAGCAGCTGCTATATTAGAATTGGCAAATGAGTTGGATAATAATGCTGTTGGCAATATAGAGGAGAGTGGTAACAATAATATAGAGAATTCTACTACCCCCATAGAACAAGAGATATCAGCGGCAGCAAATATACTGCCAACAGTACGTACACCACCAAAAACAAACTCAACTAACAATAACCAATCTGTAATTTCCAACAATAATAAAACTAAACAACGTCAAAAGGAATTAAAACGATTAGATAAGCTACAGCGTCGTATACCGCCAACATTGGACTTGGATTATATTACTACATCGATTATTGGTATGGCACCACCTCGAGGTTCCAACTTTAACACTTTAGATAATTCTACAATGGCATCCGCTGGCAATGTTGGCGGTGGTGAAATGAATAAGTCAACACCAAAGAAAAAACGTCAAAAAGGAAATTCATCAATCGATCTATCAACCTACCTTGAAAAACGACATACCAAACGCTACCTATTATTCAATATATCCGATGAAATCATCGATGATCGATCGTTATTATTATTAAATAGACAGATTGTACATTTACCATGGGGTAGTCCACGAATTCATCCAAGTGATATTGATAATAGAGGGGTTTTTAATAATAGAGGGGATGGAATGAGTCCCAATAGAGGGGCACCGCCGCCATCAAGTCCGGGAGATAATGTATGCGGCACACCTGGTTCAACTACCAATACAAGTCAAGGTCAAGGCAACTCCAATAAAAGTTCCAATAATAGTTCAGGCACACCGTCAATAGCACGTGTTATGGATATATGCTACGCTTTGCATGCATATTTATCTATACCGTCGGATAATAATGAGTTACCATTGGAGTTGTTAAATGAAGATGTCTCCACTTCAACGACCCCAAATTCTACAACAGTTGCAAACTCTTCAACATCAAAAAGAAGGCACAACTCTAAACAATCAAATAATAATAATACAGTAGCATGTATCTATTGTTCCAATGGTAAAACACGTACCGGAGTAATCATTGCATGCTACCTTAAATTTTGTAATGTAGTATCAACATCCTTAAAGGGATTTGAAATTTTCTGTGATAGACGTGGCATCATGTCTTCAAGTGGGTCATCAAACAGTAGTGGCGGGGGTGAAGGAAGAGAGGGTGAAGAGCAAGGAGGTACAAAAGAAGGGAGGGATATATCATCCCATATACCACCCTCCCTCCGTCAATTCTTTAATAACTTTGATACCCTCATACAACTTAAACATTATCCATATCCATCATCAATAATATTATCATCAATACAATTAAGTGGTGTACCTGTTGATGATATGCCATGTATTGACATTTATGAATTTGGTAATACTGCTAAACAATTGGTTTATTCTAGTCATTCTGCTAGTGGTGTTGGTCATTTGAATAACAGTAGTGGAAGTGATGATGAGAATAGTTCACAGGAGGATATACACAAATTGAACAAATGGTATGATGAGGAAGGGATATATAACATTGGACAATTATTAATACAGGATTTTACATTGGTATGTAGATTTGGTGGTGAATTTCAATATGATACTGATGATCCTAGTAAAGTATTATTTCGTTATGTCAATTGTCCTAATTTTATCAATGGCGGATTAGCAAATTCCAGCACTGGTGAAGGAAGTGAAGGTGATAGTATTGAAGGGAGTGATAGTGGTAATAATTTGGAATTAACAATGGTAGATGTTGACATGATGCGTCGGTATGCTGATTCATTTGACGATGAAGACTTTATGTTAACATTGATATTTGAAAATGTGAATGACGAAGATGATACTGATTCACATCTTAAAAGTCCAACACAGAAGAATCGAAAACATCATCATAGTCATAGACGTACTATATCATTCTCATCAGCACATGGTATGTCTATTGATGATGATGGTGGTACGAAATTTAATGGTACAATATCAAACAATGAAAGAGAAATTATATTACAAGGATGGAAGGTATTATCAGATGCACATTTATCACATCACGCCTTGGATTGTGAAGATGAATTACTAGCTGAATTTGATAATGATTCGAGTTTGTTTATGGTTGACAATACTACTACTGTAGAAGGTTCATCACAACATTATGAAATTGATTTTAAACATGTTGCATTGCAATTTACCAATGGTGATGTTGAATTGGCCAAGGTTGAATTAATGAATGGATTGTTCAAGAGTCTGTTTGCCAACAAGTCGACGAAACAGCAGTCAGAATCATTACAAGCATTACAACAACCGGTATTAGATGATGATATACAACATTCTATAGTAAAAGAAGAAGAGGAAGAGGAAGAGCAATCGGCTTTATCTGCATATTGCAGTACGGTCGGCTCTACTGATAATGACTACAGTACTGTTGAGCCGGATAGTGTACTATCAACTGAGGCTGAGAGTGCTCTCACTGAAGAGGCTGGGAATGATCAACAAGAAGTTGCAAGAGATGAGGAGGGTGTGCCATCTTCTTCCCAACTACCTAGTGTTACATCTGCTGATATGAACAAGGAGGAAGAAGAGGAGGAAGAAGATATAACTAAGCCTTCAATAGAAAAAGGAGCCGCAAGTGAAGTTGACCTGAAACCTCGGATTGCAGCGGTGCCACGAATGGAATCAGAGTCTGTACAACACGAACAAGTCTCTGATACTGTTGACGAAAGTGATCAAGATTTGCCTAGTACACCCAAACCAGCGCAGCAATCATCTGAAACCTTTCCCTCAGATGATGCCAATGAGAGAAGATCAACTGCCGAGACATTAGACGCTGATACTACCAGTAGTGAAGAAGGTTCGACGACAAACACACCCTTTAGAGATCCTAATCAATCGACACTGCTGGATGCTATACAAATGCGTGGTTTGAAGAACAACATGGCTCTATCTCCTTACAGTGATAGGAAAAAGCTAAGTGTAGCGGAAGGACTCAGGTCCTCTCTTCTCATTGAGATACGGAACAAGGCATCAATGAAGGACTCGGCAGATTCTCCACCGTCTCCAAGCCCAGTCGAAGAGGAGAAGAAGATCTCTGAACATGTGAATGATAGTGAAAATGTCGACCCTGCTGATGCTGAATTGACTGCCTCATCAAGAATTACGGTAGATCAAGTCGATGAAAGCATAATAGAGGATGACAATGATTCGGAGGAGAAGGTGAATGTCGCCTCTGATACTAATAGTAATGACGAGGCAGCCTTAACTAAAGACGGCCAAGACAATAGTGATCAAGTAAATGATTTGGGAGATGACACAGAAGAAGATGATACTACCGAGTTCGTCGCTACTCCAACAGAAGATAATGAAGCCAATGAAGAAGGTGAAACATTGCAGAATGTTGATGAAGTACCGTCCAAGTCAGCATGGTCTTCTCGGCTTGGCTTTCCATCAGACTGGCAGGCTCTTCCCGAGAATGGCAAGGTGCTAACGGGGTTCAAGGGAAGGCCAAGTGATGCAACCAAACCAGATTTTGATGATATGAATTCTACAATTGACGATTCTATGACCGAGATGAAGGATGAACAACTGCCTCTGAACAAAGACCCTACATATGAAAGGTTCTACAGAATGCTCAAAACGGTAAGTTTACTGTGTGTTTTGTCTGAGCACCTCTCTTGAAATAAATGATGAAGTCATCGCTCACTGTATTCTTCTCCTACTTTTCAGGGATTGCCAATGGGTGCCGTTAAGAATGCGATGCAAAGAGATGGGCTTGACCCTACCATTCTAGATCTCGATCCACAGAAGTCACTTGAAAGCCAGCGACCAAGTGAACAGGAGAAGGAAATAGAAGATGTAGATTCAAACCCGACTGAGAAGAATGAACCAACCAAAGAACTGATTGGTGATAAGTCCCCAAGTGTTTGGTCTTCACGTGTTGGATATCCTTCGGAGTGGCAGGCACTGCCCGATAAAGGCAAAGTACTACCAGAATTTCCAGCCCTAGACGAGGCTCTTTATGAAATGAATTCTTCAATGGATGCTTTCGGGGGTGGGAGGAAGGAAGTTCAACCACCTCTGAATAAAGACCCTGTTTATGCAAAGTACTATCGCATGCTGAAAATGGTAAGAATGAACGATGGTCTTCTTTTCGTCTGTATTGGTTTTGATCGCTAACTTCTTTTCTTATCTTTGTAGGGACTACCAATGGGCGCAGTCAAGAATGCAATTCAAAGGGACAAGTTGGATCCTACTATAATGGATTTGGATCCTGAGAAGTCACTCGAGAGTCAACGCCCTCGGCAGGCAACAGAGGAATCTAGTAATGATCAACCCGAAAGCGGCGGTCCGATGGCATCGGTTGTGAATAGTGTAATGGATGCATGTCAAGTTTGCTGCTTACCAGAGTCGGAGAGTAAGGAGGAGGAGGAGAAAACAGATGAGTCTAATCCTGATCCTCGACAAACTTTGATGGCAATGCTTAATAAACGAGCTCCTCCTCCCCCTACTGACACTGAGCCAGAGAGCAACACTGAGAAAGATACACCAAACACTGAGGTGGAAAAAGTATCAGAAGAGTCCGATCCAGATCCACGTGCAGCTTTAATGTCAATGCTAAGCAAACGTGCTCCTCCCAGTACCCCAACCACAAATGAACCGAAAAATGTTGATCAAATCATCCCATCTCGCATGCAACCCGTTGAAAAAGTAAAGAATGAATCTGTTGAGAATAAGACTACTGAGGAGACTACTCCCGATCCACGAGCGGCCTTAATGAGCATGCTCAATAAACGAGCTCCTCCGGTTGCAGCTGAAGAAGCTGAAATAACAAAGAACGAAGCAGGAGATAAAGAAGAGACCAATCCAGATCCACGAGCGGCCTTAATGAGTATGCTTAATAAACGAGCTCCTCCGGTTGTAGCCGAAGAAGCTGAAATAACAAAGAATGAAGCGGGAGATAAGGAAGAGACTCCCGATCCACGAGCGGCTCTCATGAGTATGCTAAATAAACGGGCTCCTCCTGCGGACGTCACCGAAACAAATACCGAAACCGAAGAAGAGAAAGTTGAGGATGTAAATCCTGATCCGAGAGCGGCATTAATGTCTATGCTAAACAAACGATCTCCTCCAGCCGAACAGGACAAACCTGCAGATAGTGAAACAGTCAAGCCGGAACAGGAATCAACAGAGGCCAAACCCGATCCTAGGGCAGCGCTCATGTCAATGATTAGTGAAAGAGCTCCTCCTGAGCCAGTTGGAGAAGAGTCAAAGAATGAACCTACTACTAATACTCCAGCAACAACCGCCGAGAAAGCCTCGACAGAAGCAGATGTTTCGCCATCAATTCGGAATGATCCACGATTTGCCAAATACTTTAAGATGCTCAAAATGGTATGTTATCTGATGATACTATCTTGTTTTGGTTGTGTATGATATCAATTGCTCACCTATGAATCTCTTCTTATCTTTGTCAGGGACTACCCATGGGAGCTGTTAAGAATGCGATGCAAAGAGATGAACAAGATCCAACTATCATGGATTTGGATCCAGAGAAATCACTTGAAAGCCAGCGCCCTCCAGAGAAGGCTGATGACGATGATGGACCTCCATTGAACGAAGACCCAAAGTATGCCAAGTATTTTAAGATGCTGAAGATGGTAAGTACACCCTTTGTGTTGAGATGTCTTTACATATGCATCAATTGTTTCTAACTCTTTACCTCACCTTTCCTACTTAGGGTTTACCAAAGGGAGCTGTTCAAAACGCTATGCAACGCGATGAACTTGATCCTTCAATAATGGACCTTGATCCAACCAAGTCTGCTTTTAGTCAAATGAAGGAGGAGGAAAAGGTCGATGATGGACCGCCGTTGAAAGATGACCCAAAATACAGCAAGTACTTTAAGATGCTAAAAATGGTAAGTTATAGATGTGGACTCATCTTCTTGTTCGATATATCTATATAACTAATGCGTCTTGCTTACTTCTCTTTTAGGGACTACCAATGGGGGCTGTCAAGAACGCCATGACACGTGACAGTGAAGATCCATCGATAATGGACCTTGATCCAGAAAAATCTGTGGCGAGTCAACTTAAACAGGAGGAAGAGGAAGACGAAGAAGACGTCGACAAGGGCCTTCCGTTGAAAGACGATCCAAAGTACGCCAAGTATTTCAAGATGCTGAAAATGGGCTTGCCAAAAGGTGCTGTTCAGAATGCCATGACTCGAGACGGTGAAGATCCATCAATAATGGACTTAGACCCCGAGAAATCAGTCGCTAGTCAGCTTGACAAAGGGGAAGAAGACGAAGTTGACAATGGACCTCCATTGAAAGATGATCCCAAATATGCCAAGTACTTTAAGATGTTGAAAATGGTGAGTATTTGTTGTGTCTGTTCAAATTGGTATATCTATATAACTGTTACTGACTCTTCTATAATTGCCAATAAATACATTTTAGGGTTTACCGAAGGGGGCAGTGCAGAATGCAATGACACGTGATGGGGAAGATCCGTCGATAATGGATTTGGATCCGGAGAAGTCGGTCGCTAGTCAGCTCAATAACAAGGAGGAAGAGTTAGTTGATAAAGGTCCTCCATTGAAAGAGGATCCCAAGTATGTCAAGTTCTTCAAGATGCTGAAAATGGTGAGTGGTATCAAGTATGCTCTTTTATGATGCATACAATTCAATTTTATCTCACACTTGTTTCTTCTCTCTTTCATTGATACAGGGTCTGCCAGTGGGTGCTGTCAAAAACGCCTTGACCCGTGAGGGCCATGACCCGTCCATTATGGATCTAGATCCTGAGAAATCGGTGGAATATCAACAGGCACTAGCATCTGGTAAAGGCAAAAGTAAGAAGAAGAAACTACTAAAGAAGAAGTCACCCAAGAAGGATCCAAAGAAGCCCAAAGTTAGAAGAAAGAAGATCTTCTGGAGTCCAATCGAGGAGTCAAAGACATCTGACAACTCCTTATGGTCGATGGTTAAAGGCGCATACGATTTTGAGTCTCTGAATGTTGATCAAGATGAGTTTGAAAGTTTGTTTACTGATACTTCAAACCCAGCGGATAAGAAGAAGGCTGTCAAGGAAAAGCCTAAGGAATCGAAGCAGAAAAAGAGTGTTCAGGTTATTGATGCCAAGCGTGGGATGAATGGTGGTATCATCCTTGCTCGTATAAAAGTTGATTTCACAATCCTTGCCGGTATGGTGAATGAAATGTAAGTGTCTGTTACCTAATCGTTTTCTTGTTTTAGTATTATAATGTATTGCTCATCTATCATGTACCTATAAACTACTCCAGGGACTGCGGTAAGCTTGATGATACACAGTTAAAGGCTTTGCGTGAATTTCTCCCAACAAAAGAAGAGAGATTCGCAATTGATGGATACATCAAGGGTGCATCATCATCAGAAAAGACAAAAGAGGCTGCAATCAATGACTTTTGTGCATGTGAGAAGTACATGCTGGCAATGATGAAAGTAGACATGGCTGATGAGAAATTCGAGGCCATGCTCTTTAAGTATCAATTTGATCATAAATTGAAGGAAATCATGAACGGTGTCACTACTTTGATTGATGCTAGCGAGGAAGTACAAAAGTCAGTACGGCTTAGAAAGCTAATGGCCATGATTCTTATGCTGGGTAATCGAATCAATACTGGTGGTACTGGCAACATGGCTCATGGTTTCACCTTGGATGCCTTGCTAAAACTTGATGAGGCAAGTCCTTTGTGCAACTGTTTCATATCTACTCTTAACCTATCTCACCTCTAAAACTGCACTTCTCTCATCGTTGCAGGCCAAGGCCTTTGATAAGAAGACAAGTGTACTTCAGTATTTGGTCAAACTAGTCAAAGCAAATGAACCTGACCTGCTTAATGTTCATGAAGAAATGCCCTCAATTGGTCCAGCCGAGAATGTGGTTGTTGATGGATTAGTGTCTGAATTGAATGAACTAAACGATCAATTATCAAGTGTCAAAGGAACGGCAGCCGCAGAGGGAAAGCGGATTAGGGATGGCAAGAATCCTTTGAGTAAACTATCACCACTTGATCGATTACGGCAGCAAAAGACACAGATTAGAGATGTTGAAGGTGTAAACATGTACAACTTAGCTGTTGAAGTCGATCTCACTGCTATGGAAAAGTTTACCAAGTATGCAGAGAAACGTGCAAAACAAGCATATGATAGGATAGAGGAAGTGAAAGAGAACTTCAAGGGTGTCTTGTCGTACTTTGGTGAAGATCCGTCGATGACTAGTGCTGCCTTTTTTGGCACTTTGAACAAATTCGTTGCAGCATTTGATTCTGCATTAGAGGTTGTGAAAAGAATTGAAGCCCTTAAGATTGCCGAGGAGAAGAAGGAAGCTGCTAGGCGTTTGAAGGAGGAAAACAAAAAGGCAGCAGCAGCAGCAAAGAAGGTCAAATCAGATGCACAACCAAGCTCGGATATTGTGTCGGCGCAAAAGGAAAAGGGCAAGCTTGACCTTGCTGGCCAACGAAAGCAATTTGCAGATCGTGAGTAATTATTTGAGAGCGATGTTTGCTTGTCTTGTCTTATGAGTCATCATCTCATACATATTGTTCATTTCTATACACAGCATTTGTTGGTCCCGAGATTGTAGCTTCTGTTGATTCCCAAGATACAAGTGACAATGGAGCTTTAGTTGCTTCTGGTCCCCCTCCTCCTTCCAAAGAGGAGGAGGCAGAGCCTAACCCACGAGCGGCATTAATGATGATGTTGAATAAACGATCACCACCAACCCCAACAGAGGAGGATGAGCCAACGACCGAACCTGAGAAATCTAAAGATGAAGTATCGAAGAAAGACGATTCTGAAGAAGATCCCAATCCTCGAGCGGCCCTCATGTCTATGCTAAACAAACGGTCCCAGCCCCCAGTTGAAGAAGATGAATCCAAGACTGAAGTAGACAAAGACGACAAGGAGGAGGAAGCTGAACCCGACCCACGAGCCTCTTTAATTAAAATGTTAGGCAAACGCCAGGTTAATGATGAATCAGCAACGGTTGTTGAGGATAGCAATGCATCAAACAATACAAGCGTACCAAGCTCTCCTGGCACAGGATTCTTCCCGGCTACTACTCCTACCACTTCAAGTCCGTCGACTAGAAAGGGTTTCTTCCCAGCGACGTCACCCAAGAGTAGTCCCAAGGCTCGGGTCAGCCAGAGCACAAGGGAAAAGAGGTATGAAGAAAAGACTTCATCAATTGCCCGTACTAATGATGCCGTTACTGCCAGTCCTCCACCACCCTCTGTTGTGCCTCCAGAAAAGAGAAAGGATTTGTACGAAGTGACACCTGCTATAAGTTCTTCTGAGACCAAGCCAAAGAAAAGAACTAACCGTATCAATCCACATGTTGAAGCCGATGCCAAGACGGAAGCCAAGGTAAGAACTTATCTTGTGTACTTTCTGGTTTTGTTTTTTTGTGATATGATATACTTTGCTCACCTATGAATCTCTTTCTTACCTTTGTCAGGTGATGTTGGTTGCAGCAATGGCAGCTGCGTCAGCTCGGAACAAGTCTCCTGGTACGGCAATGCATGACGAGACTGTAAATAATGATACTGGCACAAAGGACATTAAACCACAGCAACCCGAGGAAAAGCCACAACAAACTGCCCCAATGGGTATCGCCGCGCTGGCAGCTGCTGCAGCGAGGAAGAAGAACGACAAGCCAGATGATAAGCCGCCAACTGTTCCTGTCAAGTCGGAGGAGTCAACTGACAAAGAATCCAAAGCAAGCCCACCGCCAATGCCTGATCTCTCTTCTTCAAATGACGAGAAGGCTACTAATCCGTCTGGTTTACAATGTTCTGCTTGTGGCAAGAGTTTGGAAAAGAAGAACTACTCAAAGAGTCAGCTGAGCAAAAAAGAGAAGAGGAGATGTAAGACTTGTATCGAGAATCAACGTCCCATATCTCCAGCTGGCAATTAAGATCTGATATATGTACAAATATATACAGTTAGAAAATTATCATATAAACTTAATATTATTTTACACTGTCAATTGAATGTAAAAGATTGCTACTATCATCCATCTAACTATACACAGAAGCAAGGGGATATTTAGTTTGTACTCATATATCGATATTACCATACTTTGAGCTCCGATACGGGATTTAGTACGGTGTGTGTGGGGTATTTGTTACTGTTTGAGTGGTTGGTACGGTGGCTAGTCCTTATCTTTGACGCCAAAATAGGAGTGGTGAGGTAGTGCTGTTGGCTTTTCATCATTCTTATATAGCGTTGCAACGGCGGGGGCGATAGGACAATACTAAGAGCACAAAGAGCCGACGAAAGTTTTTTTGCAAACACCAATTATCTACCTCAGCTACCTACAACATAAAACATATTATCATACGCATCAATAGATAAGTATACATACATACGTGCAAGATGGTATTCGTCTATACAGGGAAAGGACGCCGTGGCGCGCAAAAAGATGATGCACCTCCGGAACAGAAGCTTTGCGCTAAACAAGGTTGGTTCTAACTGTGCATATGCTGATATTATGATATATATGGTTTTGTTACTAACCATTACATATGTATGCCTATAGCATGTGCCATTCAATATTGTTTAGCAAAAAGAGATCACAAAGAACATTTATGTCAAGCGTTTATTGATGATTGGAAGAGCTGTTGTGATAAAGTACGTGCTGCTAGCGCTGCTGCAAAAGATATTGAAGGAGATTGAAGTTATGGAAAGGTAGTAGTTAGTAGTTTAGGATAAATTGGAGAAGGTTGATAAGTAGTGTAAAGACATCAATAGTTATAATGATGTCATGATGTTGGCTATTGGAATAGTATATTGTGGAATGGGATTAGACAAGAACCTTTGAAACAAGTACAATATACTACAGAAGGTACAAGACTTTAAGTGAGAGACCGCATTGACAGTGATTAGGATTATGTATTATGCCTCGAGGAACATTTAAAAGTACGTGACGATATTACTACAACGATGAATAGTTTTATCCCAACAACGAGCATGGACGCATTCCATATCTTACACCTCTTTGCAAAAAGTTGATGATTTATAATGACATGACAAACAACTATTACTGCCGTAGTGATAGAAGTGCTTGAGAATTACTTTCTACTTCCAGCTTTTCAAAACACAATTCAGTATTCAACAAATACAATCTTAGAAGGAAAAGATTATCGTAAATACCTAACTAGGTATCCTATTTTTGGTATCCTTTCTGAGGACAAAAAAGAAGCAAGATCTCGAAGGCCTCAATGAATCGGATGAAAGGGAAGATGCTGCATGATAGAGAGGTTGTCACGAGTCTTCACTGACCTCCAATGCTCATAAATAATACATTACGGCTTGATATTACATTCGATAACGAGCATCGACATACACTCGACGGCTTAATAATACATCAATACAGCTGCTGCACCACAAACATTCGATAACGAGCATCCTATACAACACAACAATGAAACTACCATACCTGCTTGCAGTGGCCACTGCCGCATCTATATTCCAAGTCTCCACAGCAAAGAATGCCGACGATGGATGCTTTTCATGGAATTCAAAGTTTATGCCAAAGGATTGGACCTACTGCCAATCTATCAACGATAATATGTACTTATACTATACACCACTTGAGGACAGCATCATGATTGGTTTACATGTGTTGGAAGGATCATTTGGATGGAGTGCTCTTGGGCCTGGCGGAAACGGAGGTATGAAAGGTGCATCTCAAATAGTAGTCCGCAAGAACGACGACGATGAATGGGTAGCCGAGGATCGATATTCCACTGATTACTCTACTCCTACCTTGGATGAAAGCCAAGATATCGAGCTTCTTTTTGCTCAACAAGATGATGTGACCGGCGAAACCTCGTGGGGTGTGGTTCTACCTCAAAACTCTTGTGACGAGCGTGATTATCCACTAGATGAAGATCACAATGTGTTCATGATCTATGCTTTGGGCTCTACTCATGATTTCAACTTTCATGGAGGTGCAAGAGGGCAATTCACTGCAAACCTTTTGGGACTACCTCCAAATCAGCCGAATATGGATGACTATGATCATGTTGATTTGGTAATGCCGAATGTATCGGTAGTTCGAGGAGAAGAAGATCTTGATCCTACAAATCCCTTCATATGTTCCTACTTCGACATGGAAGTATTAGGAGAGGATATGGGCTTCACCGCCGAAGACAAGGTACACATGGTTGGCTACGAACCAGTTATTACAGAAGGCAATGAAAAGTATTTGCATCACTTTACAATGTTTAGTTGTGAAGGATATGCAGAAGGTACGCCCTTGCAACAGCAACTAGATGATTCACATCTATATCATCAAAAAGTGCTGCCATCCTGCACCAACATGCCTCCTGGATGCACTGAGTTCCTCGGAGGGTGGGCGGTAGGATCTAATGGTCATATCTTCCCTCATAATGTTGGTGTTGGAATCGGGGAAGGCAAACGTTGGTTGGTAGTTCAGAATCACTACTACAATCCCAACATGGATACGGGCATTTATGATAGCAGTGGTATTAGGTTACATCTGACGAAGGATCTTCGACCTATTGATGCTGGCGTTATGTCCTTTGCTGCCGGAGTGTCGACCGGACAACATCCAGAATTACCAGGAGGACAAAAAGACGTTGCCATGGAAACACTCTTTGTTGAGCCTGACTGTAGTTCCGAGTGGAGTGGGCCTCTTACTGTGATGAGCGTACAACACCACTCTCATTATATGGGTTTACACCAAGAGATTGTCGTTGAAAGAGATGGGAAGAATCTCGGAGCTCTCAGAACCGAGCACATTTATGACTACAACCATCAAGGAGGTGTTGAACCAAACACTGCCGTGAGAACACTCCTGCCAGGTGATCGTATTTCGGCTACTTGCCACTTTGATACTACTTCAGTATCAGCCAACTCGACAGTCCAGATTGGAGAGGAGTCAAACAAGGAAATGTGCTTCCCAACAATCTTCTACTATCCCAAGCAAGAAGTAGATACATATGCTTACTATCCACCTGCAAAATACTCCAAACTGTATGTCAATGAGTTGGAATGGTGTAGACAGCCTTCTATGGATGAAGACTTTGAATCTCAATGTGCTGAAAAGTTATACAATGATGTGCCTGGATTCTCCTCATTCTTTAGTACGGTGGCTGGATATGACGGACCAAGTTTTAACTATCCTACTTTGTGTAATGGAGGAGCTCTAGGTGCAAAGCTACGAGAGCAGCTACCTGATTTCTGCCCTACCACGGGATGTACCGAGACTCAAGACTGTTCGGAAGAAGTGTTAAAAGAATGGGCAAAGGGCGTATGTGAATACAACTGTGGAAAGATTGGCTTGTCATTATATCCCGATACATCTCGAACCGAACCATTCAACACTTCAAATGTGGCTTGTCCAACCTCATTGTTTGATAAACCTACACTTGCAGAGCCAGAGTCTTGCCAAAAGAAGGGTAGCTTGAGTTCTGCTTTAGTCCAAGAGCTTGCAAATAAGATTGACTTTGGTGGTGCTTTGGAAAGGGTAACACTTGAAGAGAATAGCAGTGCCGGTCTGGTTTGGAACTACTCTTTAGCTCTTGTCATGTGTATGCTTGGATCTACTCTCTTGTTATGAGTCGGATACTAGACTAAAGATATGGAATGAAGAGAAAGATAAGATGTATTGCAAAGCTTGTATAGTATAACCTGAATAATTCTCTCTAGATGTATTGTGAAACTTTAGTATTCCATTACAATAAAGCCAATAGCATAGCTTGATTGATAGAGTATGAACGACCCAAGTGTAGTTTAGGGTTCAGGGTGGGATTGTAAAATACTCAATCCCGTACTCATACTAAGTAATCTTCATACATAATCATAAAGAACTCGATACTAATTGAAATTACTATCTGATATATTGCAACCCTTACTCATTATCCAACAGGATATCCAACACTATTACTAATTGCAAGGCGAAGTATCTTTCACGCACTCTTTTGTCTTTGATCTTCAAAAGGACGGTATCTTTTGAGATCTATTTTTGAGCTTCATAACAACAAATCAAATCAACATTGATATCAAAGAGACGATATGATTGCTCCATCTCAACCAACCCAAAAGGGACGCAGAACAAGAGGAGGAAGGGGCAAGGGCCCAGGACGTGGCAGGGGACGCGGCGGAGGCGCTGCCGGAAGAGGAGCAGGCCGAGGGCAACACAACACGAATAACAAAAACACCAATGATAGAGCCGTTAATTTTGACAATGCTGCTCATAAAGACAATAAACCGCAGGATAATACTGACACCAATCCATCCGTATTAGGTACTACCAAGGACAAGACATCCACCGCAAATTCCGGAGTTGCCTTCCAAGTAAACACTGCACCCGTTGATATTGAGTTAGATAATCATCACACGAAGAAAAAATTTGGCAGCTCGCCCATCCTTTCT
>Ga0214479_100170_pt1 | contig 40409 bp, 29 predicted proteins | sample M1_20Mar14CPVII9_5_FD_165054 | JGI IMG/M metagenome (GOLD analysis project Ga0214479, IMG submission 165054) | Marine eukaryotic communities from Monterey Bay, California, United States - M1_20Mar14CPVII9sort6BwellE14 | ecosystem: Environmental > Aquatic > Marine > Unclassified | place: USA... | reverse complement strand
TCAAATACATAATCTATGTCTCTTTTAGAACTTTCATTCATCAATTCAAATAACTTTGTTTGTAATATTTCATTCTTTTTATTATCATCAATTATATCATCATCTTCATCGACATTATCTATGTTATCAGTAAGCGAGGTGTTATATGTAGAATGTATAGCTGATAAAGTTTGTATAGCCAATGTTAATGGTGTTTTAGTTTTCATTTCCATTGTTTGAGTTGCCTTTATACATCTATTGTAGAGCCATTGTGCATTACTTGTACTACTATTGTTTGATATTGTTGGATTGTATGTATTTGTTTGTTGGGCTAATAGTTCTGGCGGTGTTTGATCGTCTTCCTCTTTTTCTTTGTCTGCTTCTTCTTTTGCTTCTTCTTCTTTAGCAGGCATATCAGAAGTCATCTCATCTTCATCCCGCTGTAACGAAGGTCCCAAACCAATAAAACTACTCATACCATTATTATTGTAATCTGCTGCTGTACTTTCATGTGGTTGTTGCGGAGATTTAGATTTCTTATGTATTATATCCTGTACAGAAAATGATGTAGTATTGAATTGTAATTGATTTAAACATTCTTTGTTTTGGGGACGTATTTGTATTGTATTATTATTAGATGTAGATGCTGTTGTAGAATTCGATGATGCTTGTAGTATTGATGTATTGCCAGCTTGGGGTTTAGTTGTTTGTTGTTCGGAAGATTTTGTAGTTATTTCGTTTGTTGATTCGGATGCTACTTTCATATTATTATCCTCATCCTTCGACTCTGTAGCCACACCATTATCAACCTTATCATTTATTGATAATTTTAGAGTATCACCATTTATATCCTCGACTGTATTGTTATGTATATCGGTATCATTCTGTTGCTTGTCTTTGGCAATCTCTCCAAGGTTATTGTTCGAAGTAGTTGTGGCAACATTATTATTGACGGTAGCTCTACCGACCCCGAATCCCCCACCAGGCCGTGATCTCGCACGACCTCGACCACGCCGTGGTACTATATCTATACCGTGTACTCGAGGCATTATCTAATACCTCCTTGAAACAATAGGTAATCCTACCAAGAACAATGACAAAAGGGAGTGAGAGTAGTTGAAGGTACTAACCTCTGCACTATTAACTGAGTGACACTTATTTCTATAAAAGTATTATATGAGTTGTTTGTTTTAATTATTGCTCTTGATATTCAATTCTTCTTCTCTCCTTGATACACAACATGAACATACCGAACAATGACAATATCCCAGATATAAAGTAAGACTCCCAATTAGGAGATGCTTACATGTGGAATATCATTTTTCTTTTCCGATGAAATCATACAACATTTGCAATTAGGAGTGGATGGATATTTCTACTGCAAGAGTGGCATATTGATTGACGACCGTGTATATAAGAAACTTGTATTGATCTAGTATTTTTGTAATATCATACCGTTTGGGGTAGTGTGTACGAGACTTAGATTTAGTAGTATCATCTCATTCGAGGTGCTAAAAAAGTTATGAACGAGTATAGCAAAGAAACATTGCACAGGATTGAGCAAAACGATTTGATTGAACTAGGAATATGTAACAAGAGTGATGTCCTTATACGACGTGATGGGAGATTTTTTACTTCAACAGATGGAGGTGATTATTCTAGACTTGGTAGTTACATCGGGAGGAATACTAATTTAAAAACATTATATGTCGAAACTGATGGCATAAGATTATCTGCAACAGATAGTGGATTCTTTGAAGGTTTAAAACAAAACTCTTCTATTCGAGAGTTTAAGATCAGTGGTTACTCTCCAATAATAAATCACAACCCACTTGGTGAAGTAGGATGTGAACTATTGAAAGCATTTCAAGAGAATAGCAGCCGTCTCACTGTCCTTCGTATTTGGGCTTGTGATATTGGTAGTGTGGAAGAACTAGTTATAAGTAAAACGTTGAGTAGTTGCAGAAATGTCAAAGAGTTAGGTATGAATCACAACAATATGACGGATGAGCAACTATTGCTAATGGTTGAATCATTGAGAGGGCACCGATCGTTGGAGGAACTTAGATTGGAAAATAATAGAATCGGAAATACTGGGTGCGACGCACTCGCTACATTACTCGAAGATGCGAACTGCAATATACACACTCTTAGTCTCAACAACAATAACATTGGGAATGAGGGTATGAACACCCTTGCCAACAGTTTGGCCAGCAACAACAAATTGAAGAAACTCCATCTCAAAATCAACCAATTTGATAAAAGTTGTGCTGAGAATGCCTTTGTTAGAGTATTATGTGACACATCAAGTATCAATGCCACATACTCCTCCAATCATAATCTTGTCACGCTAGTTTTGACAAGTGAAGATGATAGAGAAACCAGAGATCCACTTGACGACCTGCTACGAACGAATGAGGGCACCAACATGAAGAATGTTGCTATTGACAAGATTCTGGAGTACCAACCAAACTTTGATGTGGAACTGTTATTTGAATGGGGCTCCGAGGACGAAAGAAATCTAATGGCACTGCCTTACTTAATTGATTGGTTTGATAGGGCAAGTGTGCTTATTTCAAATAGATATAATGGTTTGTCAAGACGAGATCTGATGAGGTGTTATAGAAATCGCGATCAAAGAAAACTGTCGGTCCAGAAGTTATCTGCAATTTACGAGTTTTCCTTGGCTATGCCATTACTGTTTGATGTTCAATCTATGAGAAAGACGACAAAGGAGGAAGAGGAATCTTTGTAACCGAGAGATATAGAGCATAGTAAGAGTTACTAGAGCAACCATTCAACATCTAGTAATCTAGTCTAATTACATAGAGGAAACTGAGAGTGAAGACCGAGTAGATAGATAGGTGTGATGATAGATGAAGAGATATGCTTACAAGTGGAATGTCATTTTCTTTTTCGAATTTCGAATGCTTGAATGATTTCCTTTGCAATACATAGGAGTGGATGGATAAATCTACTGCTAGAGTGGCATATTGATTGCCGACCGTGTATATAAGAGCCTTGTATTGATCTAGTATTTTTTTTATATCTTTCGTCTGGATCGCTGTCTAGAGGTACCAAAAGTATAACATAAAAATGAATGACACAGAAGTAACAAAATTATTTGCAGAGCTTGGTATTAGTAACCAACAAGCTACCACTCTTCGTACAATACTCCTTCCCGAGGCACGTGTATTACTTGATGAATTTATTATATCTAATGCTGGTAATATAGAGGAGATTAGTACGGCGTCTACGGAAAAAGAAGTTGTAAATCAAGATTTGCCAAGTATTGAGGAAGGTGCACCATCATGTGAGGATAGTGCATCATTATCCATCAAAGATTCAGCCGCTGCCGATAATGGCTATACCTCAGATGATACGTTACGTCATAATAATCAGCCAAGTATTGAGGAAGGTGCACCATCATGTGATGATAAAGTTTCTACTACCGACACTGGATATACCTCAGATGACACTGTACATCATGATAAAGCTAAAGAGGAAGAGGGTATCCAAGAATCAGAGAATACCGCCACACTAACCGAAGAAGAGGATAATGGAGGTGTTACTGTTGATTTATATGAATACCTCATCAAAATTAGTGGTGGGGATGCAGTTGTTCTCCGTCCAGTACTACATCCCAAAGCTCGTGAATTACTTGATGAATTAGTATCCGAGGGTACCATTGAAAGTACTGCTGCCACAGAGAGTATGACAATTGTAGAAGAAGGTGCATTAACAGTTGATTTTTATGATTTACTAGTCAAATTAAATATTGAAGATGCAACCCATCTCCTTCCGGCTCTTCATATCAAGGCACGTGAATTACTTGAAGAATTAATATCCAATGGTACCATTACCAAAAAGGAGACGGCTTTAGCAGCAAAAGAAGAAGTTGCAGCAGCTGATCAAAGCAATAAGACAAGTAAGAAGATATCAAGTCCGACAAGCATTGTGGACACCCCAAATGAGGAGAGCGGTGGTGGTAAGCTTGACAGGACTCCAAACGGTACTTCTGCAAATCTAGAAGAAGAATTCAAGGAGAAATGTACCACCAAACGATCCAATGAGGTCTCATTGAATCTTCCTGAATTTATGCCGAGTGGTGGATACAAGACGTACGATCCTAACGTAAATTATCCAGCGACGGCTAATCCCGAGCCAGACATGGCAAGGGCATCAAGTGAAGTTCTACGACAGCGGAGGATTGTTAAGGTATCAAGGTGAGTTTGTTGTCCAAATAATTGATTATTCATATCTATTCTGATTGCTGAAATGTTAATGTGTGTTCTTCTTCTAGACACAGTCAAAAGTTTGGAGGCGGAAGAGGTTCAGGTTTAGCACTAGCAACAGCATCAGTAGCGGGTAAAGCACAACAACGTGAGGCAGAAAGAGAGAAGAAAAGGTTATTGCAACGTAACAAACAAGAAAGATTACAGGCGGAACTTCAAAATGAGATTGAAAGACAATCTGCACTAGCGACTGTTCTAACTGGAATTAGTGAAAAATCAAGTGATCCAACCGCAAATGCCCTACCAAAAGAGTGTGCTTGGGTTCCAGATACACCAAAGAGTTCAGAGGACAAGCCTAATATGAATCCAAGTCTTGGTAATACCTCAAAAAGTCAAGGAGAAGAAGTAAAGAAGCATGTCACAATGGACGATTCACCCTTTTGTAACATCCTAGCAGCCGTGGGCACACCACTTCTTTCCTACCTCGAACCACGAGAATTGTTCAATCTCAGCCTTGCCAATCATTATGCATATACAGTCATTAATGAAAGTCTCTTTGATGTATACCATATGCAACATCAACATCGTCGTCGATTCAAACAACTGGAACCACCAATAGCAATTGACGAGATTGACAGTACAATTGATAACGTGCTGTTGATATTTTAGATAAGCATACATTTACTACACGTGAGAGGATTGCAGATTGTGTACTTGATAAGGTACGTCTTGCTAATCTGAGATACCATAGGACAGGCACATTTGTGTGCACTGATACGTTGGAGGTTACTATGGAGCAGGTGATGGAGGATATCAATGACCTATCAAAGTGGTTACATGCAGACGGTGCTTGGTATGGGACATTTGTAAGTACATTTGTTCTTTCATATAATATTATTATGTGATACATATCTCACACATCATATGTAACTAATATCTAAATCTACAACAGAGATCTGACCCGAATGAGATCTGGAAAGACTCTACTCGATTCAGTGTTGGTTGTAGATTGGGAGAGCATGGACAAAAGGGACGGAGCAAACGATGTTGGATTGACTACTTACTTCGAACGGTAGATCAAAAACGGTGCAACAATGAGGTACTTCTCGAAAGGGAATGGGCAAGAATGTTGATTGCCCAGCGAACCACGAGGGGCCGTGAGTGGCAAATCAAATGTAATGGTGCTGAAGTTTTGGGGTTTATGATATACAAACCAAGTCCTCACGATGAAGACAAGGCAGTACAAGACATTGTCAAATCGTTACAAGGCAGAAACCCTGATATGTTGAAGGACAACTTGGCACTTAGACAAATTCAAGCTCACATAAATGAAAAGCTACAACAAATTGAGATTCGATTCATTTCGGTTACTCCAGCCAAGCCTGCAAATAACCCTCGAAGTCTTCTCTCTGCCTTTGGGGTGTAAGATCTATTGAAGCATACATACCATTGATGTGTTTATTTGTATCAATTTGTGTTTACAAATATTCAATCGATGCGATGGGATATTTTTGTTCAACAAACAAGTAATGACATTGAAACTAAAGACACAATTATCTAAATCTATGTATGGTTCATATGACAAGTCAGAGTTTTAGTTTAGTTACACCTAGGTCTGAGGAGATAAATAATCTCCTCATTTCTCGTGGATCAACCCTCGTGATCTCAGTTGAGCCATTGTTCTACCCTCTTCATCGCCTTTACTCTTCCAAGCCTCTTCTCCAACTCCCAAGACGTGCAATTTATCACCAGATGCAACCGCCATTCGTCGTCCGTCAGCTGACCATTGAAGACGGTTCAATCCCGATGATGATGATGATGAATCTCCAGCAGTACTACTATCAATAGGTATGCCTTCCGTACCACTAACAGGCTGATCAAGTGAGGAGGCAAGGTTCCAAATATTGACCGTGCCATTACTCGATGCAGTGGCAAAGATGGAAGGATGGACAGGACTCCATTGAGCATCACACATGTAATCATACGAGTTGCTTAAAAAGCTCATCAACGGTGCATCGGTATATGATGGTGCCCAAAGTTTTGTTGACCAATCAACACCAGTTGTAACCATGAGACCACCTGCTCCTCTTGAAAATCCCTTGGATGAACCTCCCAATTCGGATGTAGTTTCCTTATTGCCGAGTCGAGGAGTAGAGCCAGTAGGAGGCATGATTGGACGAGTAGCAACACTGGTTACCATACCATAATGTCCCATCTCGGCTAATTCCGTGGCTGCCGAGGTATCAGCATCGTCCATGGCATTCTCATCATCAGTCACTATAACACCCCCGGGGTGTAATGTACGGATAATACGTTTATTCGATGAACTACCATCCCGTCCAGTACCTGCCAAAATCGTATGCAATCCTCCTCTTTCATCACCACATACTATCCCCTCGTTGGTATTACCATGTAGTACCTCCAAACAACTCAAATTGGCATTCACCTTGACATGTTCAATAGGTTCCCGCAGATTTGATACGGACCAATAATTCACTTTCCCGTCGGATGAGGCTGTTACTAATTTCGATGTTGACAACCCACCAGCTCCTCCGCCACCACCAGCTGCAGTATTATTATCATTACCCAATACCTTCATACCAACTAATTCACAATCATGTCCACCACCCGTAACGGCATTAGCACTCCTCTGGACAGGATATCGACCAACCCGTGAATCCCAAACCAATACCTGACCACTCGATCCACCACCCAATATCAACTTGGGATGTTCCGTTGGGTGGAATTGTGAATGCAATATTGGACATCCCGCACAGAATAAATGTTCAGGACGGGATGGCATGGACAAGTTGTATATTGCTACAATACCCTCGTTGGGTATAGCGGAGGAAGATGATGTTTGTAAGAACGATGACGATGGATCTAAAGGATTCAAATGTCGTGTAGTTGGATTGGAAGATGGCATTCCCTTGGTTGCACTCTTTGTACCACCCTCCCCACTAATCTCATTCCCTCCATCCCTAGCATTACTACCACTAACAGCATTATAACTAGCCAATACCCATTCCTTATGTCCAGGACACCACTCGATATCGGTAACATTTCGTCCATTTGTAAATTTTGGAAATTCATATGTAGCACGAGCATTGAAATATCCACCAGTTTGATATGCCTCTTCTTTTGTCTTCTTTTTCGAACGTCGTTTCTTCCTCCTTATTGTTTGTGTAGTAGATGATGATGATGATGATACACCATCTGCCAATTCATCATCTGAATCATCATAATATTCATCATCGTCTTCATTATCATTTGCATAATCTACACTAAAATCGACAACACCTCCACCATTGCCACTAACTCCACTACCATCCCCTGTAGAAGACGAAGTTCCAGTAACACCCCATCCACTACCATTTAATATACCATACATATTCATATCACTAGCGCCTAATAATCGTTCAACACGTTTCGATGCTGTTGATAGGAATGTATTGAAGGGTTGTGATGATAATAATTTTTCTTTTTCGGATTCACTTAGTAGTAGTGGTTGTGTTATATCTGATGTTTGTTGTGTTGATGATGTACGATCTTCGTAGGATGCAGTGCGTTTAATTGAAGAGGTAGATTGACCTCGTTGCTCATGCTCGCCAACAGATGCACCGTCTTGTGAACTTTCATCATCTTCATCCTTCTCCTCATCTTCATCCACAAGAGATGGTGGTGGAAAATCATCTTCCATACATTGGATTGCTATTTCAAATGTTTCAACCTTTGGTGTTTGTGGTTCTGGTTGTTGAGTTGGAGCTGGTTGAGTTGTATTTTCAGTACTACTCGGAGTTGCCTCATCTTCCTTCTTCTCGATATCTATTGCAGATTTACTCTCCTCTTTACTTACAGCAGCAACAATATCAGCACTACTAGCAGTAGTAGTAGTATCAGTAGAAGCAGGCTGCAAACCCTTTAATCCAGGAGCAGTAGTATTTAATAAGTCATCGATATAACTATCTAAGCCACTACTTCCACCATCTGTGGTTGTTTTTGTTGTTGTAGATGTACCGCCACCGCCGCTGCTTGCAGGCTGACGACGACGTGCCTTAATCTCTTCTAGACGACGTTTCTTCTCGGCTAGTGCCTTTTGACGTGCCTCTCTTTCCATGCTTAAGGTGGTTATGTATTATATTGCAGTATAAACTTGAAAATGTGTTGAGAAAAGTTCAATAGGCAGATTCGGATACATAGGTATCTTTTATCATTTGCTTACAAGTGGAATGTTGCCCTTTTCTCTCTTTGTATGTCTCTTCTTCAGCTGAATGCTCTTTATGTGATCAATCTATGCCGCTAGCGATGAGTGAATATGTTATATGAGCATGATAATCTTCCTATAATTGCTCAATATGTACATATTAGTCAGTACGATTCAGTCTCTGATACTTAGATATCATTTATTATGTAGTTTAACAAAGCTTCCGATAAGTAAGATGTCGGTCCGGGTTGCAACCAATGAACACAATCCATCCCTTGTCCAACATGACACCATTCTTGTGCGAGAAAGGTTGCCTCCCATGTTTCAAGTATTGGAATGTCTAGCGATTTCAGAAAGGGAACGAGTCCGACATCATCCCATGCCTTTGATTTCTCCTTATTGATATCGGATGATGGGACACAGACAGCTGACTTGGTCGTTTGCAAGGCTTTAATAGAATCATCATAGTACCCATCTTGTGTATGAAAGTGTGCTCCCGTCGTCTCTCTCCATACAATGTGAGCTCCCTTTCCCTTCGCCGCCTTTATCACTTCTTTGTTCTTTATAAATGAATTTAGCAAAAAGTCATGTCCTCGATCTCGTCTCTTGTGTAGTCCTTGATTCAAGACAAATGTGTCACCTTTCTTTGCATTATTTAGATATTTGGTCAGCTCTCCAACTCTACCATATTCTATAGCAGCTACGACATGAATATATATCCTTTTTGGACCAAATGATCGGAAGGTAGCTTTTGCATGATTCCATCCAGTATATCCATCAAAGTTTACTTCACATTCGTTGGCTCCATTGCACCAGTTCTTTGGTGGTAGGCGGACTATTTCCTTCCTTGTAATTTCCGATATCGATGCCATGAGACAAAGGAAGTCAGCTCCAGATTGACATGTCATTGAGTCTCCAATAAAGTAAATGGTCGTACCATTGACTAACTTGTCAAAGATATCACTAGCATTTGGTGGTTTATATCCTTCATATGGAATGTATTGCAGTTTACCACACTGTCTTCTTTTCTCAAGATCTATCGGCTTTTTGAAACTTTCGAGGTTCCAATGAGCTACTTCGAATATACAACTAAGATTTCCCATGTATGGTTGTCGGTTTGATATCTTCCAAGTCCCCTGTTGTTGTGTTGTTGGGATATTAACATTTTGTATAGGCGTATCTTTTTCCATTACTGTATCTTTATTTGTTGATTCGTCGTATATTCTATACTTTGGTACCATACGCTTCAATTGTTTCCATGCATCATCATTGTAATTCAATTTGTCTTGATGGAGTGTGTAATACTTTGAATTGCAAGTTGCCTTGACCCCATCTTTTTCTAATGCATTGCCCCTTGAACAAAGTTTAAAGTCAAGCTCTTGCTTCGATTTGAAAGCATAATGATGCAATACTGCAATATCAAAGGGACCATCTTTATTTTCTTGCCTTACTGAATAACCGCCTTGGCCATTGGCTATTCTTGTCTTGCCATTTGTATCAACCATATATCCTTTCGACAGTGTCACGGTATGCCAACCGTATTCTATTTGTTCTGCCGCATAGTTTGGTCGAACGATGTTTTTCATTGTACCATACCGTTCACCATGAACATTCCGTTTTGTGATGGGTACCGGAGAGTATGATGTTTCATTACTTTCACTCATCATTAACCAATTTACTGATAGCTCTCCACAATCTTCTTTGCAATACTCGTCCATAAAATCAACAACATTATCATGTTTCTTAAGCACAAGGAATTCATCTACATCGAACAGTGCTGCATATGTTGAGTTGGCAGCTTCCTGCTTTAAACAACGTTGATATGCTTTAACTTGTCCAGGATATTCTGGAAAATGTATCAACTGTATATATTCCCAAATATCTTCTCTCGTTTCATACCAAGTGTAAATGCCCGAATGTAATGAGTTATTCAACTCGAATGTTTTTGTATTATCATATATAATAATTGGTGAGAATCCCAAAGCAATGTTATAATCTAACCATTCATCAATGTACAGAGTCTCATTTTTAACTATTAGACATATTGCAACGTTTGATGTACTCTTTGATGGTGAAAATACTTGAACTTTGTTGTTGTCGTATACATTAGAAGTTGACAGTTCATCTTCAGAAGGAGATAATGGTAGTAAACTGTGATAGAATACTATACAAATGATGAAGAATGAAAGAAATATCCGCAGGAGCCGTCTCATCTTTGTTGCAACATATTAATGATATATCTAACAGATAACATATCAGTTACAATTGGTTATTAGATATAGACACAAACTTAGATCTATATTTCTATGAGACTACTGGAACCATATAAACCTATTAGCTTGCTGTATCAATTCAACATACAATATCGTAGTATCGTATTGTATCTCAAGCTTTTTCATTACAAGATATCTACTTCCATTTGCTTGGGTCTCGTACTGATTTTCAAAGATACGGTATCTTTTCGGTATCTTTTTCTTTATGTCCGTGACGTAGGTACAATGATTATGTAGGTAGTGTTGCAACTAAGTGGCGGCTGGCATCTCTAGAGCAGTTAATCGATTGCAGTATTAATATGGATACTCCTCTTCTCGACGATGATGCCCTCACAGGCGTTGAGGAATCTCAGCCATCCACTACTACTAAATCTCAAGGACTCACAAGTTTGAAACAAAGCATACAAGCATCTCGAACTGATTACTTGCAAAGTTTACTCAAGGGTAGTATACCCGATCTTAAATTAGAAGATGGACATGCTAATGATAATAATGATAGCAATAATAATGGTCCGAGTACTCCTAAATCTGGCAATACCTCAACTGTATCCCCAACAGCAGAAGGGCCTACAACTCAAATGGAAATCAATGAACTACGTCAAAAGTTAGCATCCCTTCGTGATATCAAAACTAAACATAATATTGAACAATATCAAGAAGTGGAAGTACGATTAAAAGATTATTCCTACTATGTACCCATACGCGTGGATGCTCCATCAATCAAGACAGTGTTTAACCAAAGTCCATGTTATGTTGGTACAACTATACTGAAAAATGTCGGAGAATTAATTACTGGTAGTAGAAAGGTAAGTAGTTTACAAAGATTTGTGCCATGTTTATACCCGGTTTATACTAGTTTCTTATCATCTACTTTAACTATACACATCTGTATAACAAAAGATAAAGGATACACTTGGTCGTCATGAAAACCAGTATATACTAAAAGATATTAACTTAGTATTAAAGCCTGGCAAGACATATCTTGTTATGGGTCCACCAGGAAAGGCCGCTTAGTATTGTTCATTTGTATGAGTTTGTGTGTTCAATAATTCTTGTTGATTTGATCATTTCCTTTGGCCTTCCGTTGCCTATGTTTGACTGCCCTTGTGAACCACATTTACTAACAGAAGTTATGTTGCCTCTCTTCATCTTCATAAATCGTATGACGCGCATTTTCCAGGATGTGGTAAGACGTCCTTATTGAAGGCAGTCTCGGGTATGTTACGAAATTCAGGTGTTGAAAGTGGAAGGATTGAATATAATGGTGTCTCAAAAGAGGATGAACCTGATATGATACTGCAAAACATTGTTAGTTATGTAGGACAGTTGGATAATCATGCACCGTTCCTAACAGTGCAGGAAACTTTTGATTTTGCTGCCAATTGTCGTATAGGGGCAAAGGCTATTGCTGCTGCATCGAAGGATGAAGGAGACGAAAAGACATTATCTGAAAATCTTACAGTTGACGGATTAGACCTCGCCGTCTGCCGTGATACATATGTTGGTGATGCCAATAATCGTGGCGTTAGTGGTGGACAGCGTCGTCGTGTTACTGTGGGTGAGGGTATGGTTGGTACGTATGCAGTAGCAGTGTGCAAGTGTTGTTAATGATATGTATATATGATATGTCTTTGAATGTGATGTTCTAATCTATACTCATTTACATGTAGGTCAAAACCCTGTGGCATGTGCAGATGAAATCTCTACCGGATTGGATTCGGCTGTCACATATGATATTAGCTGGTGAGTAGAGGGAGGTTTTAATCATACCATTGACTTGATTTGGCACATCTTATGTCTCTTACACATATAATGTTTGTTTTTAAAGTTCAATTGTGAACTTTGCTAAAGCAGCAGGCACTACAAGACTAGTTAGTTTGTTACAGCCAGGTCCTGAGACATTTAGTCTGTTTGATGAGGTGATTCTACTTGCAGAAGGACAACTCATTTACGCCGGGCCAATAGATCAAGTTGTAGACTATTTTGGCAGTCTTGGTTACAGCCAACCAAACACGATGGATGTAGCTGATTTTGTACAATCTATTGCCACTCCTGATGGAGAACTGATGTTTAATGCTGAGGAAAGTCCCAACAATGAACACTACACTGCATCATCGTTTGCCGAAGCATTCCGATCGAGTCAGAGACATCAAGATATTATATCTGAACTTTCGTCTCCGTTGGAATGTGATTGGAGTGGCAAGCAACAACTTGAGGTTATAGATGAAGAGAACCCCAGCCCTGATACAGGCAATAGCGACAATGGACTTCCTGATACTATCAAACAGCCGTACATGAACTCCTTTGGAACTAGTATCAAATTGATTGTCAAGAGAAACCTTACATTACTCAAACGAGACAAAGAGTTCCTCATTGGCAAGACAGTCGAGAACTTTGGTATGGTGAGTAAAGAATCATGATACAACAAGTCTATTTTATGCATATCTTGTGCTCACTTTATCCTCCTCTCATCTATCTAGGGAATCGGAATGGCATTAATCTTCTTACAGTCGGCCGCTTTTCCGAGTAGCATCAATCAATCAGACAAGGTGGCTGACTACTTCGCCGCTGGCTGCCCAGGAAAGTCTGCGTTAGTATTGTTTAGTGTGAATGTATGTGTGATGTATTAAAGTCTCGATGAGGTGGGACCTCTCTCTTTTTTTTGAGGATACCGGGAGGTATCCTTCACTCCTCCTCTTCTACTGACAGCTATATGCCTAACATAAGTATATCATCTCTCTTTCATCTTCATACATTGTAAAACGCGCATCTTCCAGAGGACGGACTCACTGATGATGTGGCGAAATCTTACGACAAACTTCTTGCCGGTACTTATTCATCCATCTTTCTTACGGCGTTTCATATTCTACTTGGCACACTAACCAGTACTCCTGATGAAGTTGATGGGAGATTGATATACTACAAGCATTCAGATGCTCGGTTCTTTCAGTCCGGTGCATTCCTCCTTGGACGTCAGATAAGTCAACTTCCCCTCCTTGGCATGGAGATTATAGCCTTTGGATTGCCGTTTTACTTCATCGCTGGATTGGCATATGAAGCAAAGGCATTCTTTATATATCTTGCAATCCTCATTGCATATAAGTTTGCACTCAAGATGTTGTATGGGGTTCTAGCTCAAGTGTTACCCAAAAAGGCAAATGTACAAGGGATTGGAACCTTCTTTTATCTCCTCCTTACATTGACAAGTGGCTTCATAGTCTACCCCACTACTATTCCAAACTATTGGAAATGGTTGTTCTGGATTAACCCGATGAGTTGGGCGCAACAAGGTATGGCAAGTAACCAATTCTTGTCGTCAAAGTATAAACAATACTCCTGTGTAATGAATGGAAATGTAGTCACGTTAGGTGAGGTTGCTCTTCAAAGTCCAAGAGGATGGCAAAGTGATAGAGATTGGATTGGATATTCATTCGCCTTCCTTCTTCCTTATATTGTGGTCTTTGGCGCAATAACATGGCTGGCATTAAAGTATGTCCGAATTGAACCAACTAGGCAGCATGTTGAGGTAGACATTGGCAAACTCAAGGAGAAGACTTCTGAAGTACAAGTGCCATTCATTCCAGTGGATCTTTCCTTTGAGAATTTGTGTTATGAAGTAACTGCATCAACGTCCAAAGAAAAGTTACGTCTATTGAATGAAGTTAGTGGTGTGTTTAAGGCCGGAAGAATGTGTGCCCTGATGGGTAGTTCCGGAGCAGGGAAGACCACATTGATGGATGTGATTGCAATGCGAAAGACTAGTGGAGAAATAACTGGTAACATTGCATTAAATGGACATGAGCAGGAACGAGTCTCTTTCCTAAGAAGCAGCGGGTACGTTGAGCAGTTCGATACTAATTCTCCAGAGTTGACAGTTCGAGAGACTGTAGAGTTCTCTGGAAGGCTACGCCTAGATGCAAGCAATCCTGCTATTGGTAATGATGCTACCAAAATCAAATTTGTGGATCATGTGCTAGAAGTGATGGAGTTGACTGACATTCAGAATCTACAAGTTGGGTCTTTTGAGGAAGGTTAGTTGCAATATGCTTACTATCTGTTGCATGTTCTCACAGCTCATAACATTTTTTGTCACTCATCTTATGCTCACATCTTAGGCGGCCTAACATTTGAGCAAAGGAAACGACTAGCCATTGCATGCGAGCTTGCAGGGTCTCCTTCCGTGATATTTCTGGAGTAAGTTGATTCCGATGATTCTATTATGCTTTGTTTCTCATAGTTTACTAACTCTCTCAATACTTGTGATTACAGTGAACCAACATCAGGATTAGACTCGAGAGGTGCTTTAGTAGTCATCCGAGCCATGAGAAGAATAGCCGACAGCGGGAGGACGGTCGTTGCAACGATACATCAGCCATCGGCTGCTGTCTTTGACATGTTTGACGACCTTATACTTTTAAAGAAGGGTGGTAATGTTGTATACTTTGGCGAGTTGGGTGACGAATCAAACAAAATGGTATCATACTTTGAGGAGAGAGGCGCAACACCGATTGATCGAGGAGAAAATCCAGCAGCGTGGGTACTTCGAGCATATGCTGGTGAACATTCTGCATCAGTCGATTGGGCAGAGGTGTACAAGTCTTCTGACGAGGCTTCAAGTATTCGTGATCAAATAGTCGCAGCCAAAGCATCTGCTACTCCTGAGAATAAGCTTACATTCTCTTCTACATACTCCACTTCGATTAGAGAGAGGCTCCGTCTCATGTGCCACAGAATGTTCACTATCTACAGACGGTCGGCATCGTATAATATGACAAGACTCGTCGTTGGTATTTTGTATGCGTTTCTACTTGGATCAATATTTATTACTGTTTACTTTACGAAAGATGACTCATGTGGTGAATCTGAAGCTGCTGCACTGATTGGAACCATATTTCTCTCACTTAACGTAATTGGGACTACCGCAATGGTACTTGCGATTCCCGTTGCTAAACGAGTGAGGGATGTATTCTACAAGCACAGAGCATCAGGCATGATTGACTCGTTTAGTACGTGGGCAGGAATGGTAGTTGCAGAACTGCCGTACTTGTTTCTCGGTGCCATCATGTATGTATTGGTCTATTGTGCAACGGTGAGTTTTCCTATCTTTTACTTTCAAACTGTTGGTTGTATATTAGAGTCTTTATCATCATGTCTCACTTCTACTTGCATTTCAGGCTGGTCTTTTTACTACGGCGGCCAACTTCTTCTGGTTTGTCCTCTTCTTCTTCCTACATACGGCGTCGTGTTCGTTCTTTGCCCAGTGCTTCATGTGCTTGGTTAGAGATGAGAAGACTGTAGGGGCTCTTCAAGGTGTTTGGATTGGCCTTAACCTCTTCTATGCTGGGTTTGTGGTCCTACCACAGAACTTCTTTAGTTTCTTTTGGCTTGGGTTGTGGATTAATGCCTCGAGATATGCTCTTGAAGGGATTATCTTTTCACAGTTCGAAGACATTACAATGTCAGTTACAGCAACTGAGAGCAGCCCTTACTATTTTCATCTTGGTTGTGTAGATGGTAGTGATTGCTCAGGTTCCTTCTTAGATTTCGCTACCTTTTTCTTTGGTGGGAGGTTCAGTGCTGCAAACCGAGGTATTGATGTTGGTGTCCTCATTGGTTGGATATTGTTAGCTTTATTTGGCACCTGGTTTTGTTTGAAGAAGCTGAATTACACGAATACTTAGTTAAGAGGAGGAAGCTTGTATGTGTGCTAGTACACTGATATGATCACATGATATAATCATCACGAACTTAAGAAATAATCATCTGTTACTTGTTAAACAATACATGGCAACTTATCAAACATACTCTCATACCACTCATATCCTAGTCGAATCAACACATAAAATTATACACGCTCCTATCATGTCATGTAGATGTTAGCAGCCCGAGCGATTGTATCTCCAAGGCCCTCGCCCTCACTGCTAAAACGGTTGTGCACTGCTTCACCTATGAATAAACAGAACCTACTGTAACTAATGAAAGAAAGATACGCACTTTCTAGTTCACATCTGGCAACGAGCTTTTGAAACTCCTCATCTGATAGACTTAACTTTGATTTGCCTTTGTCTTTTACTGTTGTTGTTAACACTTTCATATCGACCTCCCTCCAATGCCAGTGATCCTCTCTCAAGATAGGTTTACATTCATCAAACACTTTCCTAGCTTTGATGGCAAATTGATGAGCGGATGAGATGTTAAGGACGTTTTCTGGAGAAACTTTGATGTCTGAGAAGTCTTGATTCTTTACGGATGTCTGATATACTTTTGCTTGACAGCTACTATCAAACACATAAAGCCATTCTTTGTGGAAGACATTGTTTGCAATCGTTACAGCGAATCTAGGAAGAGAGTGATTGAAAGTTAGATGTATATCAATCGAGACTCGTTTGTATCATTACACATATACAACAAACAATTTACCTGTCACTCAACGTGAAGATTGATTTGCATAAGGCGTACAACACATAGAATGGGCTAGCCAATGTCCCATAAAGACAGCCACAACAACCTGTGGATCGGCGAGTATAAGAATATTATGATAAGACATTCGTGGGGTTGAAGCAAAGTTATACAGTACAAGTTGCTTACCATGACGTCTTGACATTCGATCGGGTACTTGGCAGAACTGAAACGATATATAGAATATCAACTCAAACGCTTCAATCATGGTAGTAAATAAGCCCTGTAATATACTATCATATCCACCCCTGTGTCGCCACGCATAAGTTGTGATTCCATGTAGAGTTAACATTTCTCCACGCCTAGTCGTTTCACCTTCAATCTTATTCACAACTGACCCTACCCTTTCCATAACACTGAGCCCAAGAGGGCCAGTTGGGAGTGGAGACTCGTCATTAACGAGGATACTTGCTACTTCTTGGCTTATTGGTATATTCCCTCTAATACGATACTTGGCTAGTAAACTCTTTCCCATGATCACACTGACACAGCACATCATGTTATCACCTGGTAGAGCTGACCAGAAATGTTCTAATGCAGCTTTAATCCCATCTTCTTCGTTCATTGTTTTTGAAAGAGCTACTGCGGCTTCTTTGATAGTTGGCGATGTGAGTTCACTGATTTTGTCTGTTAGTGTTTCTTCAGTCAATTGCGCAATCGGAACGGGCTTCGGTCCCACACCAGCTCGATGTACCATCTCTCCCCACATATATTGATCACCAAAGAAGGGACAAACTAATGTTGGCAGTCCATATCGAAGTCCTGCCGCCGTTGTACCGGCGCCGCCATGGTGGATGACAGCACAGCATTGTGGAAGTAGCCAATCATGACTAACTGGACCAACATTATGACATAGATTGTCCTCTCCTCCTGATACATCCAATTTGCTCCATGAAGATTGAACAACGATCCGCGTTCCCAGAGTCTTTGCAGCAGTCATAATGGCATTAGAGAATCTCTCGGTATCTTTGATGACCATGCTTCCAAAGCCCACAAACACTGGAGGTTGACCACTTTCAATCCATTTAATCAATCCAGATAGCTTTTCGGCATCTTCTTTTGACAAAGTCACCTTTTTACTTTCACCTTTCTTGAATTGAGTGAACGTACCCACAACCTCGCACTGCTCTGGCCAATCATCGGGCTTGGGTACAAAACTCGGCGACCACATGGCACTAAAGGGAATCTTACATGATACGACTGGGTTGCTGAACTTGTGATTCCAAGGGACTTCAAGGATGCCAGTGATTTGATAAGTCAATTAGTGATATAATACCGATTGCATGTATACATTGAATACTCTACACTTACTACTTGGCAACTTCAAGGTGTTTACTCTCCATCTATTGCGCTTTCGACCGAGATTAGCAAACATGACGTCTTCCCATAAATGATACGATGCAAAATTAGCCTTTGCTTGGGTATTTGTGTGCGATAATGGTTCATCATAACTAAGTCCGGAAAACGGATGAGGCATGGAATATGTGCCGTAATACCAAGGCTGTGGGAACATGATATGTAATGGTATGGCTAATGCCTCGCATACATCAATATGCGTACCTGTTTATGTAGATGGTGATATGAGAAAAGATGAACAATGCGAACACATGATATTCATATGCACAATAAAAAACTATAAACTATAAATCCTTACCAACGGGTGGATTTGCAATTACTGCATCGGCCACAAAGGTAGATACACCCTTAATTTTACTACCAAACATTTCATAATATGGACTAAGTGGATCTTGTTCGGACACTGCGCCCCATGAACTAAAAGCTATATCTTTAACCTGTATAAAATGAGTACAGCAATATACATTTGTTAGTTATGTAGGTGTAAAATATCAATACTAAAATACATATACAATAACACATACCATATCTTTCTTCTTCTTTAATATAGAAGGATCACCAATACCAGCCTTGACTTCCCCAACAATATTACCACCACTTTGAACTGTCCATTGACTGAGTTGACGCGGATCTCCAGCAATTGGATAGAACTCAATATCACGAGACTGTACTAACTGTCGATGTGTTTCATGTGTTGCAATTCTAACACGATGGCCTAATTCTTGTAATTGCTTGGCTAGTGCACAGAATGGTAATACGTCTCCGTGTGTACCAACGATGAGAATACAAATGTTCAGTGCCGGTAGGATGAACTCTAGATTATCGTCTATCGTCCCTTCTTCAAGTGATGATAAACGAGTTGATAAAGAGGGTAATGCGGTAGTAGTATTAGATGATACTTCATCTACCACTGCCCCTTCTTCGTCAAGTGATGAGAGACGAGTCCTTCCTGATGATAGATTGGAGAGGTTGTTGAAGTTGTAATTACTACCTGCCTTTACCAATTTAGATCTTCTCCTTCGTTGAGGTGGGGTTGCCGGCGGAGTGATACCAGCATCAGCCGCCGCCACCGCTACTTCTTCGTCATCTAGGGGAGTTGTTGAGCTCATATTGATACTATTGTTTAACTTATAGCCGCAGGCCGCAACTTCTTCTACTACTAAAAGATTTTACATAGATAGAAGATAAGATTTTTGAATGACATAAAGAGTTCTACTGGCGGAAGAATTTATTGATATACTGCAGAGGGCACTACCCTCTCTCAACTTACTTTCTTAGTGGACCATCGGGAGCGGTTCCATTACGGCGTAATTTTTACTATTGATATCATGCATAGTCATAATAAGAGATTAATTGGTGTGAATCCGTGACTCTAAGAACTTGACGACCCCATGCCCATAGCCTTTTAGTTACTTTACTGTGTCAACACTGTGCCCTCTAATATGCACGAGTAATCAAACTGACAAATATCTGTTACTTGAGATGATACTTCTTCATCATTCTGAACCTTTCTCTTCTTTGTCTCAACAATATTGGATAATATCTTCTCTGGACTTTTCCGATCATCTATTTGAGATAATAACTTCTCAAGCATACCCGAGCAGTGACCTGCACCTACGACGGCTACAATAACCTTGGGGTTTTGATCATCACTAGAGCTATGTATAAGTGCTTCTGCCGTTTGTCGAATCTTTGCGACCATAAACTCGTCTCTTTCTTCAATTATAACGCGCTTGAGAGTTGGAAAGGCTTTGTTCAATTCTTCCATTGCCTTTGTTATCAAGTCACTTTTACCAGATCGATCATTGAGGATCTTCTCCATCCACTCTCGAAGTTCCTTCTCTGATGGTTGTTTTATTGATGACCATAATAGTGCTAGAATGAGCTTAGTTTTTCCAAGTAGACCTAGACTTTCCCATGCTCTACGGATTGTAATTTGAACAGGTCTATCGCCAAGAATAATGACACATTGTCGAGGTTGAATATCATTTTCAATATCATGTTGACTGGTAGCAGTAGTAGATGGTAACAAATACTTTTCTACCAAGTATGGATCATACAAAATCTGTTGCCTATTCCAATAATGACATTGTTGAGATAGTGCCGATTGAAATGCTTGTTTAAACTCTCCACCTATTGTTACATTTAACTTCTTTGCATAATCTGCTTGTATATTAGCATACAATTTGCTCCCTTTGTCGGATAGAGATGGCTTTCTATTCTTCATTTGTTCATTTTGTTGTTGCTGCTGATCATTTATTGTTGTGTCAGATTCTGATGTTGTAGGTAGATCACTCAGCATTAAACCAACTCGTTGTGAACATAGTTCCACAAATAGTACATCTATATGAAAATGTGAGGTTAGAGTTAGATGATGTGATTCATACATTCAAATGTGCATGGTATAATAATTACAAACATCACTCACCAGGTCGGGCATACTCCATAAGTAATCTAACATCATCACAACTCGTTCGAGATATATGACTAGATCCAAGTAGATATAACACTACACCACCGCCCATTTCAATTCTATGTAACGGAGCTCCTTTATTATTTCGTAGTTCATGTGGAAGAGAGGACCTCCACTCGTCATTTGATGTTAGTGCGTCATTTTTTGTTGTTGATGTTGTTGCAATACTTTGTGGCGCCGATAAAGATGAGCCTGTATTTGCAGTAACAATGGATAATAGAGATAATGATATCCACAGCAATGATGCTAATTTGATAAGAGGACGCGCCATCATATATTAACAGTGTCGGCACGACCTGCAACAAAAGAACTCATCATGGTACATCGCTGGGCAGTCGGGCAGGGAGGCGAGCCGTTACTTGCAGCAAGGATACCGACTTTTTGGACATAAAGATCAATCTCTCTATCTTGTGCATTGCTTATTGCAGTAGTATACCTATCTCATAATTGGTGATCATGTCAAAGATGGAGAATTATTGAATAATTGCCGACTGCTCTTGCATTGAACAAGTGGTAGATATCTCTACTTCTACTCATAATAATTAAAGTAGAATCATGGTGATACATATCAAAGATGGAGAGTTTACTGATGAACATGGTAGGGTATTAAATCTAAGAGGTATAAATTTAGGCGGCTCGTCCAAAATACCAACCAATAACAATAACATTACAAATTGGTTAGATGCCAAGACAATTACCTTTGTCAATCGACCATTTCCTATATCAGAAGCAGCATTACATTTCACACGAATACGTGCATGTGGATTTACAATTATTCGTTTCATTATTACATGGGAGGCAATTGAACATGAAGGTCCTGGGATATATGATTACGAGTATATACAATATGTTCGATCTATATTAACAATTGCAAAAGATCATGATATATATGTATATATTGATCCACATCAAGATGTATGGAGTAGATGGACAGGAGGAGATGGGGCTCCACTGTGGACTTTGGAATTAGTTGGATTTGATGTTGCAAACTTTCGTGAGTGTGAAGCTGCAATCACACAAAAAACATATGGTCAAGGGCATAGTACTGCTGAAAAGAAGTGCAAAAGCTTCCCAAAGATGATTTGGCCTACGAATTACTTCAAATTGGCAACAGCAACAATGTTTACTCTCTTCTGGGCTGGAGAACGATTTGCTCCTCAATTCATGGTAGATGATTATAGTGAAAGTAGTAGTGGAAGTAAGAAGGTCAACATACAATCTTTCTTACAAAAGCATTATATCAATGCAATGGCTGAACTCCTCAAATCATTGAATGGTCTTGATAATATAGTTGGAATTGGAACAATGAATGAACCTTCTGCAGGTTATATCAATGTTGCAGATTTATCACAGGGCTATGGTCAATCTGGAGTCTCGTCGGATCCTGGGTCAAAAGAATTAAAGTATGGGTTAGCTCCGAGTCCCTTTCAAGGAATGTGTTTAGGTGAAGGATACAAACAAATAGTCGGAGACTGGTCAAATGGAATCATGCAACATATACTTGGTAAATGTGATCGATTGGTATCGGTTGATCCAAAAGGCAAGAGAGCATGGAAGAAGAGTAATAACAATCCGAATGGTGAATGTATATGGAAGCAAGCTGGAGTATGGCGAATCAATCCAACCACATCTCAGCCGGAACTTCTCCATCCAAATTACTTCTCCAGTGTTGATTTCGGTACAGAGTGCTACCTACCATTCGCAAAGGAGTATGCAAATGTCATGAGGTCAACATGGAAGTCCCAAACACAAGAGTTATTAATGTTTGTAGAACTTCCTCCGCTAGAGTTCAGCTCGACTCCCTTTCCAAATATATCTCCCTCGATTATGCCTAATGCCGTCAATGCAACTCACTGGTATGATGGTATCACTCTCTTCACGAGAACATTTAAACGAAACTTCTCGGTCAACACAACAACACATAAACCAATCTTTGGCTCTAAAAACATACTTAACAATCATGTAAGTCAGCTACGAGATATTAAACGCCTTGGTGATGAGAAGATGCAAGCTCCAACTTTGATTGGCGAGACAGGAATACCTTATGACATGGTGGAGACAACCGCCATGAAACTTAAACGAAAATTGGTTGGTTCTGTTTCTATTGACTTTCAAGATACATCTAGTTTACAACTCCAAGCAATGAATCATACTCTTTGTTGTTTGGAGAAGAATATGCTGGCATTTACATTGTGGAACTATACATCTGACAATACCAGTACAGAAGGAGATATATGGAACGGAGAGGACTTAAGTGTATACAGTGAAGATTACAAGTGTAACTTGGATAAGACTCATCCTTACTTTATCTATGATGGACTACGAGCTGCAAGGGCATTCGTGAGACCATATGCACAGTGCATTGCAGGCGAACCCGTCGTTAATGAATTTGATTTGCGTTCTTCAACCGAATCAGTGAAGAGTAAGTATCTCCTCATTTACATTCAAAACGGTGGAAGTGAAAAGAGTGAAGTATCAACTGAGGTGTTTGTACCAAAGCTGTGGTGTTTGACAAAGGCAGATATGAACATCAGTGTATCAGATGGAAGATTTGAGATAGAAGAACAGAACCACTGGTTCATTGTAAAGTATTGGCATTATCTAACGTCGATGGAGCATAAGCTTGAAATAGAGCATATCTAAAGATCTAGCATGCTTTGCACATATATGACATTTGCTTCAAAGATCTGAAATGTTTAAGTAAGATATAAACTAAGACTTATCTTGCACTGTCTATGATTGCTTTCAAATCGGTCATGAACTCATCTCTTGATGAGTTGTGAATACTGTGAGTACCTCGCGGGTACGTCTTGACCGATAGACAACTCTTCTCTCCTACCTCTTCTGCATTATGAATGATCCTCTGCATATCATTGATACTTTCTTCGCCACAAACTGATCCGATACCAGCCACCATTATATTGATATTGAACTTATTGTCCCCTTTTATATGCTTGGCAATTGTATTCCAGCTTTCTTCACCACTGTTTGAATCGAATATTTTTCTGTAGCATAATGCACGAAAAGCAGGGTTCACATCACTGTGAAAGCTTCCGTCCTTCTCTTGATATATTCTATCCTCACTAATCCATTTTTCGATTGTTTCTTTTGGATATCCAATACTCTTCAATTCTGATTTCATATTATCCAATGTTTCCTGACTTCTATCAAACTTGATGGCTCTATCCTCGTCAAAACTTTCTATGAATGAACAACCTTCATATTTTACCATACCATTATTATCAATTACGCATCTCCTCTTAATATCCATATCTTCAATGACTAAAGTTGATATATCATTTGGGTACTTAGCAGCGTATGACATTGCAATTCTACCACCCATTGAATGCCCAACTAGTACAAAGGGGTTGTTATGTAGAAGAGGATTTGATTTGACAAGACATTTTACATCTTCAACTAATGCATCGGGAGAAAACAAGTGTGGATTGCCAAGATCTGATTTGCCACAACCTCTATTATCAATAGCAATGGATGGTGTTGATAGATTGTTCTGTTGTATATCTCGGAAAGTTTGTTTACTTGAATCAAGTCCGTGTATGAAGAGAGTAGTAGATCCATCAGATGTACCTTTGCATTCGACATATGAAATGGCCAAGCCAGCGGCAGATCGTATACCAGTTTTTAATTGAAACGCCACAGAAGAAGGAGAGATCATGATGAGGAAGACTAGTATGCAATAACTAATTGACATCGTCCCTTCAAACGCATTGCAATCTCGCTCAGCTCTCATAAACACTGAATGATACAATACCTTCAGTTGATGATGATTGCATCAAAGTACTTTGGAAGGATACCTTGCCATTTTCAGGAATAGAATAGGAAGTCTAAGAGATTGAGGGGAAGTGGCTGCCATGCTTATGGTAGTTATCTTAGTATGATTATCCTTCTACCAATCAGACTCCCCGTCCACAACGACACTTTGTAATATCCTACTTGGATCTATAGATGGTTCCCCTGTACAATGCACTCCCTCTTCATTATCTGGCCAAGATGATTGTACACTCTTAAGATGTTCAAGGAAGTCTTTGCTATGAGATGGCGGCTTAAATTGCTTTGTTGTTTTGGAATCTAATGTTTCAAATAGCGTTGCAACTACTTCTTCTCCTATCCCCTCATTATAGCTTTTCAGTATGTCTGGTATTGTATCCTTGTTGCATTTTGTTATGTCGAGTATATGATTGATAACATTATAAGCATCATTTGTTCCGCATCGTTGCGACGCTATGGCAATTGAAGGTACTGGCCCGTATGTTTGATGCCAACAATGTGCTGGTATTAGTAGTAGATCTCCCGGTTGTTGTATAGCCGTGACAAACAAAGGCTCGTCTGTGTTTGATATCTGATGCAATGCATCAAGAGTACCAGAGCTTGGTCGAAGAGTAGATATACTTGTTCCTGCATCTTGTATTATATTTTGATATTGTTCGTTATCTTCGTCTTCCATAACCATCAAATCAAATGCCGAAGGAAAGGTGTCATCTATATTATCATACAGTGACAAGTCACTCTGCCATCCGGCACTTAGTTGTACTCCATCTTCCCAGGCTATTGAATCAAGTCTATATGATTTCAGAGCTGTATCTACAACTTCAACACCTCCATCATCAGTTGGTGGTAGTATAAATCTCCATATCTTTGTACCTTCTAAACAAAGACTAGTACCAGTCCACTCGAATGGATCACGATGAAGTGTAGAAGTTGCACCTTGTCCTGCTAAGATTATTGCATCTGTAGGTTGTATCTTTTCTGGAAAGTAATCAAACCAATTTTCTTTATTTGGAAATGGTGCTTCTCTAATAGTTGTCAATTTGTCGTGTAGTTTAGTACTATCTTTGGTATATCCAGGAAGTAAACCTTCACAGAATGTAAAGAACGCATCATTATGATTGCTATCCATCATGTAGTCTACAGCTTCCATCAAAGTGATATCATATATCTCGGTATCTCTTGAGCCATCACTCTCATTCTTAATCTTTCGTTGCATCTGAACTTCTTCATTACCTAATATATCCATTAATTCATCTGCTAAAGATTCAATGTTATAAGTTGTTGCAATATCTCGTATGAGTACGGGTTTGTTTATGTAGCCATCAGGAGATGATATGTATTCATCAAGAGATATCCGAGGCACAAGAACCGAGTGGCTAAAAGCGTCAACAACAACTCCGACGACAACAAGTAATATTAAGAGTGACATTATATGCAGCATATTACAATAAGGTATGGCCGCTTCACATCGCTAGCAGATTGAGTTCTAATTTGTCAATCAAATAATTTGCAAGGCTCATGACCATGACAGTTTACTCGCTGAATATGCGTTTATTCGGTCGACTCTCTCATTTTTTAGAGAGGAAGATTCTTCTCCATCTGTTGTCAGCCGCCGGAGGCTTCACTATGCTCATAATTCTAGCTATTGCAATTGAGTAGTACTATGGTAGTCTTCCATTAGTGTGGGGGTAGTTGTGAATAGGATAGATTGGTTTTAGTTCGAAAGATATCATCGGTTATCTTCACATCTGACAAAAAAGTATAAGGAGAAGCATTGCTAATTCAATTGCAATTTAGCAGTGTTTGGTACTATATTGGGAGCATATTGCTGTATAATAACAGCCCTCAGAGGACTGCTTATATCTATTAAGACAACAGAGTATCGGTGGTCTAAAAAATGAGCGCACATCATATGTCTAAAATTATCTTTGCAATTCAATTATATGTCATTTTGCTATGCCATGTCGTCGGAGCATTTACCTCTGTTCAACATAATATACAACAAAGATATGGTAGTAATTGTCCAATAATAACAACACGATTATATTCAACAGTAGAAGAAGGGACACAGAAGAGTAGTGATAACACTGCAGCAGAGAAGATAAAGATTAATGATAATACTCAAAAACAATCATTAGTCAAACGTAAAATGGAAGTAGCATGGTGTAATCACGACTCTTGTTACACAGCTATTCGTGAACAGGTAGTAGGTGAACATAATCACTTTGAACTAACAGGACCAGCCACAGGACAAGTGGTATACTCTTGGGAGAAATATTCAATGGAAAGTCAAACTACAAATAAAGAATCTAAAAAGTTAGTTGTTGCATCACCACCGGCGGTATTATTATTAGTAAAACATCATGAAGAGGAATTGATTAATGTTGCTGTAAAGGCCATAGAAAAGTTGATTAATAATTGGGGAGTGCAAGTATTAGTTGATTCTACATTTAGGAAGGATTTAGATAAGGTGGATAGTATTGATTTAGATAGTGATATGATACGGTTATTTGATCCACAACCTGTTACCGGATTTGGATCAGGAGAGCAGTTGAACAATATAAATGATAATTCTGTCGATAGTACGACAAATGGGATTAGTAAAAGCGTAGAGCAGCAACCACCCGCTGATCTTTCAGATGCCGACCTTGTGGTAACCTTGGGTGGGGATGGATTACTTATGTATGCTGCACACGTCTTCTCAGGCCCGGTGCCTCCGATATTACCAGTGGCAGGTGGTTCAATGGGCTTCCTAACACCATTTGCTAGAGAAGAAATGTTAGAGGCCATATTGATATCTCTCGGCTTGAAGGTCATTACAGATGATGATGAAGATGACACAGACGACAGTGATTCTTCAAGTGATTCAAGTGGACTTACGATTTCACAACGAGCATTGAACAATATGCAAATAGAAGCTACTGATAGAGATGATTATCATGAGAAGCCGCCACTGAAATTTGGAAACAATAATCAAATCTGTATATCAATGAGAATGAGGCTTGACTGTCGTATATTTTCTTCCGATGGATCGCTCAAATCTCGATATGCCGTTCTAAATGAAGTTGTCATTGACAGAGGATCAAGCCCATACTTGGCTAGTCTTGAATGCTTTTGTGATGATGTGCATTTAACGACGGTGCAAGCAGATGGGATTATATTCTCAACTCCAACAGGCAGCACAGCCTACTCGATGGCTGCCGGAGGCTCGGTAGTTCATCCTGCCGTTCCCAGTATACTAGTGACACCAATATGTCCGCATGTACTATCTTTTAGAAGTATGGTATTCCCAGATCACGTCGTCTTGAGGTGTTATGTGCCCAGTGATGCAAGATCAAGCGCTTGTGTATACTTTGATGGTCAGCATAGAACAGAATTGAATAGAGGAGATAGTGTTCAGATTAAAATGTCGGCACATCCGGTTCCAACAATTAATCGACAAGATCATAGTGCCGATTGGCTGTCAAGTTTGAAGAGCAACTTCAATTTCAATACGAGAGTCAAGCAGAAACCACTATAGATAGGGAACATGTAGGAGAGTATATAAAAAGATAATGTATCCAAAGTTGTATATAAAACAAGTTTCTATTTGATTTTCAATGTAGACAGATATAGTTCTGACATATCAACATCGATTCCCCATTGACTACCTGAGAACTGCCATAAGTTTTCTTCTAACACCTCATCTGAACAGGGCAAGAATCTACACATGTCCTCTTTCATGCGATTATCAGGCACTGCAATAACATGACATCCAGCTCTATGTCCAGAATGTGCACCATTTAGTGCATCTTCAAATACTAGACACTCTGATGGTCTTACTCCCAATCGTTTAGCTGCCTCGATATATATATCAGGTGCCGGTTTACCTCGTTTAACATCATCACCAGTAACAATTTCTTGGAATGCTTGGAACATTTTTTCATGCTTTACCTTCTTTTGATCTACACTGACCATTCTACTACTTGTAGCAATGGCCAATGGTATCTTTGCAGCTTGTAATGCTTCTACTAGTTCAGGTGCTCCAGCACATGCCTCAACTTCTGAACAGAGCTCATTTAATCTTATCTCCCAAGCTTCCATAAATGATTTAACAATATTTTCCCTTTCCTCGCTATGTGTATCCTTTTCGGTATATCTAATAACATTCTCCCAGCCATTTGTCCAATCTAATTCCATTTCAACGTCCCACTTTGTTTGTGCATATTGAAGAACTATTGGTACCCAATCCCATCCACGCAGACCAAGTATCTGACGCTTCAATTCCCAAGGTAGTAACATACCACCCTCTTTAAGTGTAGCAAGATGTTCCTCTGGTATTTTCATATCAAGGATGGCAAATGATTCAATAACAGATCTGCAAGAAAGTGCCTCCGTATCCAATAAAGTGCCATCCATGTCAAAGATCACAGCCTTGATTGTCGATTTCTCTGGTTGTTGCACATCTTCATCATCGGGTACTGAGGCGGTCATAATTTTATGAGAGTATATTTTTAATGTGTCGAAATTGCGGTGGTGGTTTTTGCTATTGCAATGGAAGTTTATGATATTGAGATGAATATTTAAGTAAATGTGCACAATTATGTAAACTACCACAGGGTGCTGTGCCGGTTACGATTAATACAATACGCCGCATCGCTGATTAATTGAGCTCTCTCCATCATCTGAAATAGGTATCACCGACGACGGACAGACGCTCATTTCATTTCGATGTTTATTGTGAGTTGTGAGTTGTGAGGTGAACCGTCCGTTATTAGTTGTTGCTATTGGTAGAGGAAGTGTAAATCGCTTGGCGGCCTGGCGGATAGAGAGGAGATCTGACGACTGCGTGACGACTGCGTGCTCGGAACATTATAAACTCCTTCTGGCAATTAGTGTTAGTATCTAAAAAATTTAAAGAAACACCCCCAATCACACAACAACAACAACAACAACAACAACAACAACAACAACACCACCACAAAACATGAAAGTAATTCACCTTATCCGGCCTATCCAGGGGTTAGTACCCGAAGTAGAGAAACCAACATCAACAATTCCCTTCCGTGAAAAGGTATTATGGACATCATGTGCTCTTTTAGTATATATGGTACTCTCAAATTTGCCGTTATTTGGTGTACAACGTGCATCATCATCTGATCCATTCTATTGGATGCGTGTTATATTGGCTTCGAATCGGGGTACATTAATGGAATTGGGTGTTAGTCCATTAGTTACTACTGGTAAGTTTGTTTTGTATCATTATTGTTGCACATAACACAACTAATATCCTATTCTTGGCACTATGAAAGGTATGGTTATGCAATTATTAGCCGGTGCTAAGGTTATCGATGTTAACTTAGATAATAAGGAGGATCGTGTATTATTCATGACAGCACAAAAGGTTGTTGGTGTGTTAACAACCGCCGTAATGGCTATTGCATATGTCATGAGTGGAATGTACGGCGACTTTGCTGCAATTGGTACTGGTAATGCTATATTGATTGTTACTCAATTGACATTAGCCGGTGTATTGTTGTTACTATTAGATGAAATGATGCAACGGGGGTATGGTTTAGGTTCTGGGATTAGTCTATTTATTGCAGCACATATTAGTGAGACCATTGTTTGGTCAGCCGTAAGTCCAACTATTGTCAATATTGGAAGAGGAACTGAGTATCAAGGTGCTATACTTGCCTTATTTCATGCTATTGTTGTTAAGAGGAGTCTTGGGTCTATTTGGGACGCATTTACTCGTCAAAATCTGCCCAACATTTGCAATTTGGTGGCAACTGGTAGTATCTTCGGGGCGTGCATCTACCTACAGCTACTCCGTGTCAAGTTGATGATCAAAATGCAACGATCTCGTGGATTAGAACGTCCTTATCACATCAAACTGTTCTACACATCCAACATGCCAATAATTCTGCATACGGCATTGATTTCAAACATTTACTTTGTAAGTCAAATGATATACAATGCCCAACCAACCTCGCCATTCATCAAACTTTTTGGTGAATGGGCAAAAGATACTTCAGTTGCCGGTCATGTCGTTCCTGTGGGTGGATTGGTAAGTAATACATGTTTATATGTGTGAAGTGTTTCAAAAGTACATTCAACCATCATATCTAATACTCCACTCTCTCAATAGGCTTACTACATCAGTCCCCCGGCAAGTTTGGCTGGTATGTTACATGATCCATTCCATGCTCTATTCTACTTGGTATTTACATTGACAGCATGCGCAATCTTTGGTAGGATGTGGACTGAAGTGAGTGGCACTTCGGTCCGTGATGTTGCTCGACAAATGAAAGAGAATCAAATTGTAATGAAAGGGCATCGAGATACAGCCACTGCTCGTGTACTTGGCCGTTACATTCCAACTGCCGCAGCTTTGGGGGGTGTTTGTATCGGTTTCTTGTCGGTTGTGGCTGATTACATTGGTGCTATCGGTAGTGGAACGGGAATCCTATTAGTAACCACTACCATCTATGACTTCTATGAGGCATTTATGAGAGAAAATGCTGATATGAGTCAATATATGAGACAAGCATAATCTGATTAGCTAATTTGGGGGGAGCGTGTGCACAAATTCTTCTTGCTCAGAGGATAAAGAGATAAACTAAGACCTTAATTACTTAGTACAGAATAGACATTAATGACAATTTTTTGTTAGACCAACACATCACCAGACTAGCACCTTAAGCTTGGTGCCAAGTCCTTTACTTCTTTCTCAACTTCCCTAAACATGTGATCTTGTGTGACTTCTTCCAGTGGACCTTTTGACACTCGACATTGCAATATGCAACAGTATGACAAGAAGAGCATTTTTTAGTTGCTTTATCGGCGCCGCATGCTTTACATTTCCATTCAGTACTCTCACTATTTCCTGAGTCGGTTGGACTCCAGCTCACAAGCCGCCCAGTAGTACCAAACCAGTTTTGGGCTTGATTGCACATTCTTAACGAGTTTTCTTTCATTGAATATTCAACTTTCGGTGATTCCATCGCCTTGAAAGCTATAATGGCCTCTTCATAATAATGGGCAGCTTCGACAAAGTTATCCATACTCTTATGTGCCAACCCAAGGTAACTCAGATGTGCACACTCACAGTCTTCCCTGGCACCGGGAGGGAACATAACATTTGGATCTCTTGTCAATGATAAGTTGTAATTGTAACACCAAATAGCTGCTCTAAACTCATTTGCACTTTCATACCACTCTCCAGTTCTTTTGACAAGTTGATATATGATTGAATTCATTTGCAGCGTTAAACCGAAGTCATCTGTTAAATGTTGACAGAGTAAAGATTCTAATTTGGAATTAGCCCTATGCCACTCCTCATCTTTCCATAGATACATCCCAATCTTGACGAATGAGTAGAATACAAGACACCAGTCTTCTTTGCTCATATGTTCAGGCCATTGAGCTCCGTCTTTGTACAAGGCAAACCAATGCATGGAAACCTCGTCGTATAACAAGAAGGGTATCGATAGTAGTACATGTTGAAAAGAAACTATATTCAATGAATATGGTGTACTCCCCTTGACAATCTCTCTCATAAGCTTTCGATTAATATCCTTTAGAAAATGGCTGTCGTTTTTGATCATACTTTCTTCATCGTCATTAAGTGTCTGGACATTTTTACGACGCATGTCTGTCACTTCCATATTGGCAGGATCACACAGTCGTTGTGTTGGATCGAAATACCAGCAACCGGAGTGAAATCCATCCTCATCTCCTTCCTTTTCTGTAACTTTATCTAACCAGTTCATTGATAATAATCGGCTGTGGTTTTTAAGGGAATGGCATTTTAGGATGCCACCGCCCTGTACATTCATTTTAGACACATGAAAGTCAATATCTGAATCAAATAGACGTAACTTGTCTGTATCCTCTGTAAATGTTGTTGATCCATCTTCAAGAGCACACTTTCCACCATCCATTTGAGTGATGAGTGCATACTCCCCCTCCTTCTTTGGATGATACACTAAAGATCCCACCCCGATAGTAGACGATGCCGGTTCCATTGTTGCTGTGAGTGTCCACTTCATGAATCTATCACCAGGCCCCATATTATACTCATACCATGATACAACTTTCCCTTTTACCCATACCTCATTGCAATTTTTATTTAATGGTACCATCAATACCTCAAATCTTCTTCCTTTCCAAAACGTATCATGTGTCTCACTGCCACCATTATAGGAATTATAATGAAATGTTGTATTCCATCGTGCATACTTCTCAAAGTCCCTCCCAGCATCAATTTTGAGAATCTCGTGTACTGGGTGCATCTCCCCATCATCTCCCATTGTCATCATCATCATCTTGAATATAATTTTGTTGTATATAATCTAATAATCCCAATATTTCTCCTCTCCCCCGTGGATGATACAACAAAATAGCTTTCTTCAGACTCTTTCTCTGTGGCATACGATATTCATATGGCGGCTAACACAGTACAATTGCAATGCCATTACCATTACATTACACTACCAGAATCTCATCCTCATCAAAGATCCAAGAGGATACCCAACAGTATCTTTGAAAAATGACAACTCGCAATTCGCAATCGCACAACCAATCAAGTTGCAACTTATTGTCATCCAGGTGGATTGGTAGACGATAGTGGCTCATATACTACTAGTATATAGTACTCGTTAGATTAGTTTGTCAACGTTCTTTCTGTCGGTAGGTTTTCGGGGTCTTGAAAAGTTGAGGAGCTTACGACATTGCAACATAATATCACAAACAACTACAATATAGATAACGATAGACTGCAGCAAGGTATGGACGATATATACGACGAATCATTAGATTTGGGTGTAGCAGTGAAAGAAGAATCCTTATCAACTTCAGTAAAGTCTAAGAAGAAGAAACGTAGGCGAAAGAGATCTGGTAGTACATCGAGTGTTGATTTGTTACCTTTGCCAATTGCAGATGATAATGATGGAGTTGTTGATAACAATGATATAGACAAGCAGAGTAGCAGTAGTGTCAAAAAGAAGAAGCGAAAGAAGAAAAAGAAGAGAACAGATGATAGCATAGAAGATATACAAGATGATGTACATACAGAAGATAAAAGCATACAAACAAACACATCAATTGCGAAGCAGCCACCACTAAAAGGAAACTTTATAAAAGAACGAAGTAACTTACCAGTATATCAACATAGAGAAGAGATATGTAGTTTGGTATCAAAGAATGATGTTGTTTTGGTTGTGGCTGAAACGGTAAGTTCTCGTCATACTTGCTTTTATGCGCAATGAATGTATTGTGCACATAATATTGTGATGAAGCTTATATTATATATTATCTGATCTTTCAATCGACCATAATGATCTCAACAGGGAAGTGGAAAGAGTACACAAATACCATCTTACATACATGAATCAGGTATATTAACCAAATCCTCAAAGGCATCACAACAACAATCAATATCAACATCATCAAAGTCATCATCCACTAAAAAACAAAGATATGGTAAATCAATCTGTATAACACAACCCCGACGAGTGGCGGCAATAACACTAGCAAAACGTGTCTCATCTGAAGTTAACTGTACACCTGGAACAATCGTTGGTCATCGTGTACGATTTGATGATTCAACTGATATACGTGGATTAAACACTACGAAAATTATATATGTTACAGATGGTATGCTGTTAAGAGAAGCTATATCAGACCCATTGTTATGTAGATATGGTTTAGTTGTATTGGATGAGGCCCATGAAAGGAGCTTACAAACAGATGTTTTATTTGGTGTTGTTAAGAGAGCAATGGCGGCAAGAAAACGAATAATAAAAGGTGACGATACAAATGGAGAAGTAGATCAAAAGCTAAAAGGCAACAAGAAGAAGAATGATGGCAGTGATCAAGAAGAGACAAAAACTACATTTGAAAAGGATGATGAAATACTCAATCAAATGAAAGAAAGAGCAATTTCATTAGGTTTACCACCTTTAAGAGTATGTGTAATGAGTGCTACATTGGATGTTCAATTATTTCAAAGATTCTTTTCTGGTAGTGCAATGATTAAGATACCAGGTAGACAATATCCTGTTACGACTGTATATACTGATGAAGTCCATGAAGTGAGTATTTACAATTTGTGTGCTTTAGCTGCTGTTGTTTGTTGTCATGTCTCGTACTCACTTGTACCTCTGTATCTTTTTTATCCACAGGACTACGTAGATGCAGCTTTGAATACAGTAATGCAGATATATAAGAATACACCAGATGGAGATGGAAGTGATGTACTTGTTTTCTTAACAGGCCAGGATGAGATTGAAGATCTTGCATCTCTACTCAAAAGATACCTTGAAGATTTAGAACCTGATAATGATGATGATAATAATACAAAGACTAAAACGAATGGTGATGTGGTACAAAATATCAAAGGAATAGGAACATCAATCAACTCTGGGAATACACTCATTGTGAATGGTGTTCTGATATGTGTACTGTATGCATCTTTACCACCCGAGCAGCAAATGATTGCATTTCGACCCAAGCCTGAGGGATGTTCAAGAAAAGTTATTCTGGCTACGAACATTGCTGGTAAGATACAAATATACGGTGTTACAATAAAGTGTATAGAATCATTCAACTTACTTCTTCTCTTTTCACAAATAGAAACTAGTGTCACACTTGACGGAATCCGGTATGTGGTTGACTGTGGGAAGCACAAATCAAGAGAGTATAAGTCATCTACTGGAATGGAAAGCTTGATGATCTCTGATATTAGTAAAGCACAAGCCAAGCAGCGAATGGGTCGTGCAGGACGTATAGCGGAAGGAATCTGTCTTCGATTGTACCCAGAAGAGGCATATGATCAACTCAGTGAGACGACAGTGCCTGAGATATTAAGGGTCAATCTAGCACAAGTTGTATTGCAACTAAAAGGAATGGGAGTACATGATCCACGAAGCTTTAGCTTCCTCACACCGCCAACACAAGAGAGTGTTGAGAAGTCTTTTGAGGTGTTGACAGCCCTCGGAGCTATTGATAAGTCAATGAATCTTACAGAGTATGGTAAGGAGATGTCAAAACTTCCACTAGACCCCATCTATGCACATCTACTGTTACAGAGTGCCAAGTTTGAGTGTGTCTCAGAAATTTTGACAGTAGTTGCCATGCTAAGTGCCGAGAACATATTCTATCGCCCAGGTGGAAGAGGGGATAGTGATGGTGGCGGAGGAGTTGCGGCAAGAGCGGCTGCAGCACATCGTCGCTTTGCAAGTCATGAAGGAGACTTACCAACTTTACTGGCAGTGTACAATACATGGAGAACAGAGGCAATGTATACCAAGTCTAGTACTCCACGAAAGCAGAAACAAAAGCTTAATAAAGGGGCGAAGATGACACATGGTGATTGGTGTGGCCAGAATTTCATCAATGGTCGAGCTCTTGTACGAGCACATGATGTTAGGTCTCAACTTTCTCAATTGTGTTCTCGTCTTGGGATGGATGTGAATTCTACCTGTGGATCAGAGATGACAACATTCTTCAAATGCATTTGTTCTGGCCTATTCCGTCAAGTGGCCACAAGAATAGTCAATCCTCTTCAATCGTCACAAGGTAAAAAGAACTCTAAACTTCAAAGCAGAGCAGGATTGATACCATCTCGAGGACATTACAAAACAAAGATTGGAGGACAATTAGTATCCGTTCATCCCACTTCTACCTTATTTGGTCGACAGCCAGCTCCAAAGTGTGTTGTCTATACTGACCTTCTCTACACAACAAAACTTTATGTGAGATGTGTAACTCAAATAAGAGAGGAGTGGCTGGACGATCTTGCACAGCCTAGTACTTAATGACTAGGATGCTTATCATAAGAGTAGAGTACATAAATCTTAAGTTGATTTTAACATTCACTGATACTACTTCAATCAATAACGATTACTTCGTTTGAATTCACAACAGGCTCATCGATCCTACTTAAATCGATACATTCGGGTTGAGCACCACTATTGCTCTCGACTAATCCACTTAGATCAATAAAGTCGGCCTTTTCTGTTTCTTTGTTTCCTTCATTGCCACTTGGCTTTTCATTAGATGCATGGCCATCGCCATCATCATCCAATAGATCAATAACTTTTTTCTGTTGTTGACTATCCTCGGTCGTAGCTGCCATTTTGGAATCTGTTGGAGACACTACTGACGAGTGATTGGAGGGAGGCCTGAGATCATCAGTGATATCAGTTTTATCTGACGTGGATGTATCATCCAAGGTACCATTACTGGTAAGTGTTTGAGAGTTCTTCTCCAAATTTATATTGCCGTCTATAGGCTGCGGGGATCGAATCTCATTCAGCTCATTTGCAGTAGATGGTGATGACAGCATGGAAGCAGGTGGTTGATCTTCACTTGGCTTCCATACACCTCGCACATCATCCCAACTATAACCGTTTCTTCCTCTACCGACGGGTCGTTGATACCTCCCATCTGATAACACTTTGGTTTTATGTACAGGTAAAACTGATCCATCCGACATAAAACGAGCGTTGACATTTGCTTGGGAGTACTTACCTATCTTTCCTTGACGCTTGTCATCATCACTTTCGGTCAGCTTAGTTGAGGTATCTTGGTCATTCTTGGGTGCAGTCTTTGTATCGGTTGGTGACTGCTCGCTCTTTAGGTTGCTGCTAGAAGATAATACAGGAGAAGCACTAAGAATCTCTACACCGCTGACATTCCTCTCCCCAAGAATCTCGTCCATCAAATCACTTGGACCGTCTCCCAAAGATGTCGAACTAGAATCAAACTGCTTCATCTTTTTAAGCAACTTATAAATCTCACCCTTGCGTCGAATCTTCTCTAGAGCAACGATCTTCTTATGAAGCTTCTGGCGAAATATCGAGTTCTTTGACCTAAGAAGGAATGCCGTTGCAACCTTCTTCCTTAGAATCATACCGGAAGCTGCAATCTCCTCGTTAACTCTCACCGCTGGCTTCATATAGAAGTTATATAGTGATTCGTACTCTTCTATCTCAGTGGATGTCAGTTCACCCCACTCATCCAACGATTCTTCTTCATCAGAATCAGAATCTTCTTCCTCTGATTCGTCTGAAGAGTCAGAGGAGGACTCTTCTGACTCTTCTGATTCGGAGGAGCTGGAAGTGTCTTCTTGCATTTCTGATGATGATACCTTGTCAGGTGTTGGCTCTTTCTTTTTATTGTGGCCTCGTCCCAAAAGACCTAAATTAGATATCTTACCGTGTATAGGCCCGCGATACCTATACCTGAATATCTCCATAGCTTTCCTTTCGTCTCCATTGCACTGTCTAATTTGTTCGAACTCAAACGCATATTTTGGATACCTGAAGATGACCTTCAAATTTGGTGATATCCAAAGGTTTCCCTTGGTTATCTTATCCTTTATTGATGTCCAACCAGGACCTGGTACAACACCATTGGGCGCACGGCTTTCTGGCAAAAGACCTAAGTTTGATATCTTACTGTCAATTCCTTGATGCCTACGCCTGAATAATTCCATGGCTTGCTTTTCATCTCCATTACACTGCTGTCTAAACTGTTCGAATTCAAAGGCATACTTAGGGTATGTAAATGTAATCTTCATAGTTGGTGATATCCAACGACGGTTCGCCTTCCTCTTTTCTGTATGCATTTTTGATGACCATCCAGGACCTGGTGACACACCTTGTGGTACTCTTTCTGTACCAAACATCTGCATAACAAAGTCAGTTTCCTCCTCTTTGATCGGTTTCTTTGCCGTCATCTTCCCTTTCTTATTCTTTGTCCTAGTATCAACTGTATCTGATAATAACTCTTGCAATTTAATCTTCTTCTTAGGTCGTGGTGGTGGTGCATACATAGATGTTTGCTTCCTCTCCCTCTTTCTATTAGTACACGCACCACCTTCCATATTATCATCAAACATATGAATAATGTCCTTAACTTCTACATCACATACGAGATTGTTCATTGTTGACCAACGAATGGTAGCCTTCTTTGTATCACAAGACACTATCACTGCTGCATGACTTCCTTTGCCTTGTTTTACCCAGACATGCTCTCCCTCTTTGAAGCTTTTACGGATTGGAACACCACTCTGTCCTACTTTTGCTGCTGTTTTACTTTTCGGAGTAGCTATTCTCCTCCTTGGCATGATGGAACGTGCTGTTTTCTTTGTAGTAATCTTAATTGATGGGGACTTCTTGGCTTTTATAGCTTTGTGCTGATGATTTCCACCTGCTGATGAACTACAGGTAGACACCATTCTATTCGATTGGGATCCATCTTCTTCCTCCTTTACTTTTCTAGCAAACATTGAAGGCGGTGGTGTATACATATCAGTCTTCATTCTAATTCTCTTGCTATTGATGATACTAGATTTCTCAGAACTGCCAGGAGGCTCATTTTTAATCGGTTTATCACACCTTGTAGTAGAATTAGCAGTCTCTTGATTTGCTATCTTAACCTTCTTTTTCACAAGTCTATCACTCTTTATCATAATCTCCTCCATACTACGCTGACTAAATATCTCAACATATCCGTCTTCTGGATAAATAACATGATAGTCTTCTCCATCAAATGCGGTGATACGTCCTTCCCAAACCTGTTAATTCAAGAGAAGGGGTATTAATGGATTAGATATCTAATGCATATCTTTTGCACATCTTATACACATAATCGCACAATCATATAAACTTACGCCGAAACCATTAAAATTCTTTAAATATGATGTTCCTGGCGGATATTTAAGTGATTTACCATGGATTGGCTGCTCGTTAATATCAACTGGCGATACCATTATCCAGATTCAGTCCGGTTCACCCAATGCAATAAATGAGAGTGATGTGTATCTTTTTGAAGCTTGAGAGATTGACACAGATTCTAAATTAAACCCGTGATATACTAGGCTTAATGAACAGTATATATACAGGTCTTCGGCAGTACAATCCGAGTAAAGAGGTTGTTTAGCTGCAGAGGAAAGCAATACTCTAGGCATAGTCTTTAATGCAACAGAAACGTTTGAATGAAGTCTATTCCCTTTTATGAGAGTGTAACAATATTATTTTGGCTTTTTGCATTTGTTTTGGCCACTGACTAACTGAACTATCCTCAGCGATCGGCAGTATATCATCTTCTTACTGAATAACAGTATTCGTCGGTTCCTTATATTGTTCTCGTCGACAGTGGTCGATAAGCGCTGGTGATTAAACTCTATAGGATACACAAGGATACCAACATTTTACATTTTACACACCAAAGAATATGGTACTCTTTATCTCTTTGTAGTTTCGGGTATATATATATACCAGAATTAAGTCTAAGTAAAATAGCTAAAAATCGCTTTTAACTTTATTTCTAGATAAAACCAGTGACACAGCTGGAAAGAGCAACCTCAAATTAGTATACTACCATATTTCCAGACAATCCATTAGCATATAACTATATCATAGGTCGACAAAGTTTTCGGTATCGTTGCATCAAAAAAAAACATACCAGATATCAACCTAATTTTCAATGGCTAGTACGTGCTCAATATATTGACTCATACAACATATGGCGGTGATTCTGAAACCTACGACCTAGCTCTATCCAATGGTGCCCTCGGTAGTGGGTGATTTGGTCAGTGGGGCGAACCACACGTCAAAAACCTCTCAAAACCACCTATTTTACACCTCTTC
>Ga0214479_100169_pt1 | contig 40445 bp, 28 predicted proteins | sample M1_20Mar14CPVII9_5_FD_165054 | JGI IMG/M metagenome (GOLD analysis project Ga0214479, IMG submission 165054) | Marine eukaryotic communities from Monterey Bay, California, United States - M1_20Mar14CPVII9sort6BwellE14 | ecosystem: Environmental > Aquatic > Marine > Unclassified | place: USA... | reverse complement strand
TCCTATCGAATTGTAAGTCATGTTGTAGCACGCATACTTTTTTACTCTCTTCTTTTAATCAAGTTGGATGATGAACTTGAAGCTCCAATTGTCAGAACATCCAAACCCCATCACCGAAGACTACCCAGGTCGAGCAGAAACGCTAGGCCTACATACTGGCTTTTCGTTGTATATGACAAGACAGCGTAAAGATGACTCTCTCACCAAGATTGAAGAAATCTTCTCCAATATTGATAGTATTGGAAGAGAACTAGCTCCAGATGGAGATTACGAATTGTCTATTACAGGCCACAGCCTAGGAGGTGCTCTGGCAACTATCCTTTCATTCTATGCTGCAACTTCAAACATCTTTTCAAGAGTCAAGGCCATCAAAGTCTTTACATATGCGGCACCTCGAGTTGGTTGTCAAAGATTTCTATATGCATATCAACATTTGGAGAAGATTGGCAAGCTTAGACATGCTCGATTCACTAACACTAGAGATTTCGTTCCCCTGGTGCCTTTCCATGGTGTTACACGCTCATACAAGCATGTGGGTATGCATATTAAGTTGCTTGGTACCGATAGGGTTGCTCAGTATTGGCTTAGACAGGCCCTCGATGTGACCTATCCAAGATATCATGATGGCTTGTCTCAACTACTACGAATCTGGCAGGTCAATGTAATAAGAAACATCAATACTCCCAAAGGATACAAACGAAATCATACACTCACTGAATACCAACGTCGTATTCGATTCAGTATCCAATATCGGTCAATGTTAGCCCAAGCTCGTAAGTATCATGTCGTTGTCATCTTGTCCATACTCGTTTCTTTCGGTCTCTGATCTTCTTCTTGACCTATTCTATTTCTCAGAGGGATTTGTTTGCACGAAGCGTAGTCGTCTAAAGACTCTCGATGAATACTACTATATCAAGGGTGCATGTCAAATGTCAGGTACCGGGGAACTAACAAGGATTGCTCTTGAGAATCGAGCCAAGGAAGGAGTAAGAAGAGAAGCTAGGAAGAAGTTATTGGTACTTCTTGCCATTGTAATAATGGAGGCTGTCATTCTGTTTGGTGTGTTGTCACATTCGGTTCCCTGTGAGAACTATCCTATGGCTCTATATCCTTTGTTGCTACTTACCGGTTGCCAAGAAGAGAGTAAAAAAGTATGCGTGCTACAACATGACTTACAATTCGATAGGAAGAATCAATCTTTAGCAGAACAAGTGAACTCTTTGTTGACTAACAACAGCAATACAACGAGACATTCTTCCAAGACAAAGTCATCCAACTCAGAAACAACAAAAGCATCTCGTCCAGAGGAGAGAAGGTCATGGACATCAATACTGACAGATTGGTTATGGATATGGAAACCTCATCGTCACTCACGTGATGATGTGCCTCCTTGTGTTTGGGGACGTTGTGACAACAACTACCTGCCTTGGGGAGTGATGCCTAGAAGTCTTGTTTTACCTTTATCAATTGGCTCATCACCCTCTGACAATTCATCAGATATGAATGAGGATGAACCCATATAAGAGTTGTAGAATCGAACAATACTAATAGAGTAAACAAAGTAGTTAAAAGATGATAACAAAATGAAGTTAAATTAGAGACACTATGAATGACACATGTGTTTCCGAGCGGTCTGAGTTAACTCTTCTTTCTCAATTGTCTCTCTCGTTCTCTTGCAATCCTAGCTTGAGTTTCCCGTTCATACCAATCGTCCCTATCCAGAAACCGACTATATGCACCTTCGTCTTGTGTAATATCAGCTCTTAATGATTTGTACAATTCAGCCTCCTCCTTTGCAAGACGAATGGCTTCCTCATTATCAATACCAAGAAGTTCCTCTTCCTCTTTTGCTTGCTGTAATCTTTCCAAGGCTACTTGTCTTGGACTAGCCTCTTTTCGTAGCCTTTCCACTTCTTGTAGATCATTACGACGTTCTGCATCTCTTATTCTATACTGTCTTCTAATAGTCTCGTCAACAAGTGGTATAAGCATTTCGTCCAAGATTGAAGGTCCAATATTGCTGTTAGATGGCATTCCTACCGCTCTTGGCCGGGGTAGCTGACCAGTAAAGCTTTCTAATTTCAACAACAGACGAGCCTTTGTATCATCAGTTAGCTCGTCATATTCAGCAAGACTTTTGACAGGGTTGAATGTTGAAAAGACAGATCGGCTCGATGCCGATGCTGGGGCTTGACTGTCATTGGCAAAGAAGTCGGGGTTGGTTGTTAGTGGAATACGTACTCGATTCGACTCCTTCTCTGATGATATTCGTTCACCTTCTATTTGAATAGTAAGGAAGGATTCGTCTATTGGTCGAACGAGGGGTATACGGTTAATAAAGGATAGAGAATCCATACTCTCCACCACTTGATTCTCTTCGTTACCATTGTCTTCTTTGATACTATTTGCCTGCTCGATATCCAACTCAACCTCGACTTGACCCGCTCGTGCATGTATATCCTCTTCAACAAATATAGGCATATTTGTAGCCATTGCCATACCTATTGCCTCGTCGGCATAGCATTCCACTACATACATTGACCTGGGCAAGACACCCTCATTTCCCAGCTCGTCGTCATCATCAGTGTATGAAACACTTTCACCTGATATGGAAGTAGTCTTCACAACACCCTTTCGTTCTAACAATAAAGCACCTCCAAGGACCAAGTTACCCTCAATCAAACTTGTTGGCTCCAAAACACACCCAATTACATTTGAATTCAATTGTTCATCAATGATTTCAAGTAGCAGTTCATATGGAGAAGAGTATGGAAGTACTGAATCCTCTAACATTTCTTGTTTGGTATCTAGCTTGGCAGGATAGCCAATGGCACCACGGTATGGTGCCGGATTGGCTTGTTTTGTAAACTTGTCAAGGATTGAGGTAATTAATGATTGTGTTGTTTTGCTCTGTTTGCTCATGCTGGTATTATCTATTTCTTCGTTCAATTCGTCAAGAGGTGCTTCTGCCAACTGTAATCTCTCACGAGCCTTATCTAACTGTTCAGTTGCTTCATCGATATCACTAACATCTCCGCCTTCTTCCTCATTAGTATTTTTGGCAATTGCAACACGTTGTTCACATTCGGCTATATACATTTGAGTTTCTTTAATTTCAAGTTGTAATAATCGCTTTGATAAGGAGTATAACATATCGGAATCATCTGTGTCATCAGTATCTCTTCCTTCTTCATTATCGTCATCATCATCGTCATCACGTTCCAACAAGTACTTTACTTTTAATATCAAATTACCCAAACTTAAACTCCTACCCTGCCAATCTTTCCCCATCATTCGTTGATACGCCACCCTCTTACCCATTGTATACTTCTCATCTATAGTATTATCGGCAGCATCTCGTTCTTGTAAGTTGGGATCTATACTCCAGGTACTCCATGGTAAATTATCATATAATCCAAAATCACGATTTATAAACAATGAATTTAATGATAATAATACTGATTTTGATAATGGTTGGTTAGTATATGTTGATGATAGTAGTTTAATTGCATTGGTTGTGTATGATTGTGAGATTGGTATTGGCAGTGCTTTGATAATAGTTGACGGTTGATATGTGTTAGTAGACTTAGATGATGTATCTGTTTTAAGATATTGTATATATGCTTCTGATATAGATTGGCATTGTTCCGGTGTTGATAGGAAGATCGTTTCAATACTACTGCTAGATGCAAACACTGATGACGACTGCTCATCGTCTATTGTACTTGTACATCTACAGGCAAATGATAAAGGTATAAATGTGCTACCAATACTACCGTCCAGTTGACTGCTACTAGAACTACTGAATATGTTTGATATCTGCCGCTGGATAGATTCATCAATATATCGGAGGTCTGCTCTATTCTTTGTTGTCTCTACTGAACTTGATTCTGAATCATCGGCATTGGTTGAGCTTGTTGCAAATGAGATTATATTACATCTTGTCCTCGACAGCGGATATATTGTGGTAAAAGAATTATCATACACAAATAATAAAGATGATAATAATGATCTCATCATTCTTCTACCTCTGATATATGTTTGTTGTCGGCGCTAATTCCGCTCTAGAGGTTTGAGATAGAAGCAATCAAGTTGTAAAAATTGAAAGACTGATTTGGCGATACACCGCCGCTTAAAACAATTTTCTTTCATAAAATGATCAAATTGAAAGTAGGGGAGATGAGGATTGAAAGAGCATCAACAGTAGTAGAGGAAAGGTATACCGTGGCTGTTTGGTTTCTATAGTTGTGATTACGGAGTCGGTTATTTTATGTGTAGTACGGGAGAAAAGATTTAATAGAGGTGAAGAGCAATACCATACCTTCTCAGCAAAACAAGATAAGATATAAGAAGACAACTTCAACAATGCCATTTCATACTGGAGCTTCTATCATTGTACAAAACCTCAATAATGAAACCTACAATGGTTTACGAGGTATAGTACAATCTCAATTAGACACAACATCTTTACGTCATAATGTATTCCTAATTCAATCAAAGAAGACTATTGCATTAAAGCCTGCCAATCTCAAACATGCCGTACCAACACAAAATGATGATGTATTATTCATGAGTATTAAAGAACTCAAATCGGAATTACAATCATACAATATCTCTACCGATTCGTATAAAGATAAAGACTCTTTAGTTGAGGGTGTACGTAATGCTAGGAATGAAGGGTGGAAACGTCCCACTGAAGTATCGGCCGGGAAATTACCAGCAGCTGCATCAAATGAAACAAAAGAAAATGCAGACAATGTGCATTATGGCAAGGCATCATCAACATCATCTGATAATGATAATAATAATGATGCATACTCGGCTGGATATCAAAGTAAGAAACGTTCATCCACATCTACCACATCAGATGGTAAAGAAGACAAAAAGAAGACTAAAGGGAATCTACCCTGTGAAGTAGCCTTGGCAAAGAGTTGGAATGAAAGTACAAATCCAACTGGATATTACATGTCTGAGAAATTAGATGGAATGAGATGCATCTGGGACGGAAAAGGAAATCTATACAGCCGCAACGGCAATCTAATAATGGCACCATTATTCTTCCTCAATGCATTACCCACCGGGACAGTATTAGATGGAGAACTATTTCTAGAACGGGGTGAATTTCAACAATGTATGTCAATTGCAAGACAAAGCAAACCCAATGAAAATGATTGGAGATCATTGACATTAGTTGTTTTCGATGCACCAATGGTCGAAGGTGATTTTGAGACGAGGTTACAAGCCGCTAGGGATGCATTGGCTATGCATCAGGTTGATGTGTCCATTGCCAAGGTACACTCTCATGTAGTATGCCGAGGAAAGAATCATGTCAATGAAGAGCTAGAACGTGTTACCAACCTTGACGGGGAAGGTCTAATGCTACGTAATCCCACAGCTTTATACAAGGGCGGTCGAACCTCTGATTTACTCAAGGTGAAGAAGTTTTTTGGTGCTGAAGCACGTGTTGTGGGACACGAGGAGGGAAAGGGACGTAACGTTGGTCGTTTAGGAGCACTTGTATGTACCATGATTGGACCAGGATCTGATGGGAAGAAATTCAAAGTTGGAAGTGGATTCTCAGACTTTGAAAGGGAGTATGAGAATTGTCCAAGTATTGGGAGTATCATTACGTATCGTTACTTTGAGTTGACTGACGCCGGAAAGCCTCGATTCCCTGTATTCGTGAGGGTTCGACCGTCCGAGTAGGCACGAGATAGTAGTGGATAGAGTAGTAGGAAGGAAAGACGAGTGAAGAAAGTGAAAAGGATATGCCTATTCTCAATACAGAAAGATGTCTAGACTGTTTAGAGCATGTCTAGGGTCACTACAAGGCAGCATTTAGTAATTTCATAATATAAAACAACAAACGAAGAGTAGCTGAACAAAGACCTATAGTCCAGACAAGTATACTTAGTAGGGACAAGAGTATGAACAAAGTCTATCTTATCTAATCTCTATATTAAAGAAATATAATGAACAACCACAATGTCTTCGGCACCACTCCCAATACTTCTTTCATCCACTTCTTTCTCATGATAAGCACTTCCGGGCTCTTCGATTGTGTATTGAACAAGTAAATTATCTATTTGCTGTGTACAGAAGTTCGAGTTGTTCTGATCTACCGTATCTTTCTTGTCAGTACCGCCCTCGCCTTTCCACTCTTTGACTCTACTACTTCTCTCGGCTTGAAATTTACCATCCCTTGCTTTCCTTGTCTGCCATGCACTTCGTACATCCACACTTAATAGTTCTAATATACATTGTTTGATATATTCCACTGCTTGTTCAGATGAAGTATCTTTCCAAGGTGTATGTGCTCCATAGAATTTCAAAGGAGGAGATTTAGATGATGACGTAGTAGTTAGATCTTGCAAAAACTGAGTAGCCTCCGGAAGGAATGTAACACTCCTTCTCTTTTGTAATCCAGAATCTACCCACTGAGGTACCCTCACATCATCAGTATTGTTGTTCTTTTGTTGTTTATTATACTCATACCCAACACAATCATAATGAGGTACATAAGGCTTGATATCAATAATCGGTGTACCATCTACCAAATCAAGACCTGACAGTAGTAGTTGGAATGTTGTTTTATTATCTTTGTTGTTATTACCCTTCTTCTTATTGTTTATGATGATTTTATCTAATCGACACAATGAAAACCCTATCGGATTAGGTCTATGTGGTGTACGTGTTGAGAATACACCAACCTTCTTGCCACCCAATGAGGGAGGTGAGATCTTGCCTTTGAATTGTCCATTCTTATTCAATTTCTTATCATTACTATTCAAATGAAATACAAACACTACAAATACATGTGAATAGTTCTGTAATTCTAATATCGAATCTTTGGATATTCTCGTTTCATCGAATGTTATTATGCCTCGTGAATGTGGTGCTAGCATTCCTATATTGACATATTATGATATAAGTGATGGGTAAGTATATGAAAAAAATACACATCATATGCACAAATTGCAAGACAAAGACTACAGTTGTAGCTCTTACCTTGTCTTGGCGTACCAACACATAAACGATAGATAGACTGTAGTTTACCAATTGGATATATAGGCAACACATCACCATCGTCTTTATCTTCTCCTTTGTCATCGGCCATCAGGCCATCATCAACTTCTTTGTCTACTACACTTTCTTCTCTTTCGACTCGACCCCGGCGTTTACCCTCATTGTAGGCAGTCCATGTAGCCGCTGCTACTATACATACCAATGCTACAGTCTTACTACTTGATACAATAGTTGTTGATAATGCCATTGTTCTTTTGATAACACTAGAGTGTGATGGCAACGATGATTTGAGCTGAGAGGATTTTCTTCTTGAGCTGTCGCTGAAATTATTATTGATAGCGATCGTCGTTCTAGCTGCAACCGAAGATGAGGGTATTGTAAAAGAGGACATCTGAGATATTACTACTACCAAAGAGATTAATTTGCAATAGCAATTCATCTCTTGCCGGTGGCTATGGAATGGCAAATGCAACTAGCAATGGCAATGGGTGGGGTGAGAAAAAATTGGGAATAAACTTTTAACGAAGATACCATGTAGTTGCAAAAGATCTAGGGGGTAGTCTAGTAACTATCAATATTCAATATTCACTCAATAATGTACACTACAATGTAACAACATCGATACTCAATGGCTACCAAGTTACATCTACACTTTTTCTTACCACTCGTGAAAATATATTAAATTTCGTTTGTTTGCCCACATTAGAGTAAAATTCTCTAAAGATGTCTTCATATGCATACTCCCGAGTGTCAAAACCGTTTTCTTCTGACCATGATCCTCTGTCTATAACTATTGTGATTTGAAGAGGCATTAACCTCTTTGATTCGTCTTTATGGAAATCTGCTGGTGCAAGTATCAAGGGCATGCCATCTTCGTGGTCTATTATAACTGCAGCAAATTGTTTGACATAACCTTTCCTTCCCTGGCCTACTGTTTCATTTTTATTTAATATAAAGATATCAGTTGCTCCGCTGCCCATTGTTGCATGTTTCCTGCGGGAGAATGTATACTTTTCTTCTGATGTTGTTAGTTGGCTTTCGTAATCCGTGTATCCTTTCAAATAGACCCCATTCAAAGCACCTATAGCACCACCATAAACACGATGTTCTTCCTGATTCCCTATACTACCAATTTCTTTAAGGGTATGCATGTTTTCACCATCTATTTCCCTGCTGGCATTGAACACTACAAAATCCTTCTCATAATCGATATCATTTGGTTTTAGAAAGTGTGGAAAGAGACCATCGATATAGCCTTCATTATACCCCCATGTTCTTGATCAAATGCCACTGCAATTTCATCATCCGAAGTATGAATAGGTCCTCTGCCAATATTGCAATACCATCGTACTTTTACTGCAAGTAATAATCTTTCCATACCCAAAAATTCAGCTAAAGATAATACGTCGGTATCAATATCATCAACCTTAATATTACCGCGACGCATATACGCTAATAATACTTTGAATGGAACTGGATCTTGATCGATAAATATCTCATCATCTCCATTATTTGATTGTTCAGTCCAATTATCGGACAGTAAAGAAGCAAAGTATGAAGAATTTGATGTGAGAGTAGATACTGATGTGATAAACTTGGTACCGCCGACGTCTAACACGACGCGGTCAGATGTACCTAATGAACGTCTCGCCATTGTTCTACGGGTTACAGTCAACTCCTTGCTCTAGAGAAGACGTGAGTTATGGTCGGTATATTATCTCTATCTCCTCTCAATGTTCCTTGCGTGCGCTGCAAGTAAAGAATGTGATCAGTTTTCATGTAGTGAAAACTCATTTTTGGGTAAAGATCGTTTCGTCTGTTGAAAGTTGAATTTGATTTTTGATGCGTTGAAACTGATGCCGACTGTGCGAGTAGATGCAGGGGTTGTCAGCTACTCTTACTTGTACACAGTAAAAAGATATAATAAGAGCTGCTACTGCAATAATCAAATTATATACTAACAGCCTTCGTTGATCGTATACTAAGCTAGCTATACAATCAATAAGTAAACTCTGAAATTGCAATAATGATCTTCAAGAAAAGGAATGAGGATCATACCCTCCTGAATCCACTACATTCATCCTTAACGAGTAATAAGAACGATAAGCCTAATCAACTGGCAACTATTATTTTTGAAGATCAAGCATTAGATGAAAGTAATAAGATGAATGATCAGCCTTACCTAGCAACTATTATGATTAATCATAAAAACAGTGGTAGCACTAGTGGTAGTACCAAACGTCTAGCTGTTGACACGCCAGGAGTCATCAAAGAAGAGGGTCGAGAAGAGGAGGCCGAAGAACGAGACGACAACATAGAATACTCACGACAAACATCGTACAATAACAACACCGAGCGTGATAATGTCGAAATACAACGACAGCCAACCATTAATGATAATGGATTAGATCATTTATCATACAATAAAACAATATGGCATGAAAGTCCTGATAGTATTGAAGTACCACATATCAAACGTAGTACAAGTCAAATTGTGCCGGCTAGTAGTTTAGCTAATTATTCATTAGAAGCAAGGAGTAAATTGCAACGTATCCAAAGCGTTAATGTTGAAAAGGTTGAGTTAGGTCTGTTAAATGAACAGATTGGTTGTTTGGCAGTTGATAATGATGGGAATGATTATGGTGATGTTACTTTACTACCCTCGTTAAAGAACAAGTCTTCTGTTACCTCTACTGCTACTGCAGCTGGGCTGAAGAAGAAGACTACCCATACCGCCGCCGCTTCCAGTAGTAATGGGACCTCGTTGAAACATATGTTTATCAAGAAGAAACGATATACTACAAAGAAGAAGGATGCCAACAAGAAGAAGAAGGTTAGTAGAGGTAAGATCAGTGCCTCCTCGAGTAGATCTATGCCGTTGATTAGTGAATCGCCACTTGGCTTTGAGTTGGTTGGAGATGATGACTTATCTAATGACAAGCCAGTAGATAAGAAGAAGTCTTCTACCAAGAAGGAGACTCGGTCGTCAGTTGATATACGAGAGTCTCCTCTTGGCTTTGAGTTAGTTGGAGATGGATCTGATGCAAAGGACACCAAGAAGACTGTTGTTAAGACCAATCCTTCCTCAAAGAGTAAGAAGAAGAAGAATACTTTTGTCGGCATGAAGAAGAAGAAGACGAGGGCCTCAAGATCATCTACCAAGGCAACAAAGACGAAACAAGTTTCTCCTTTGGTCGTTGCCGAAGACTTCTTCATTGCAGAGCCTGTTGACGAGCCTTTAAAGTCCCCCAAGGTACTACGAGAGTCACCACTTGGATTTGAAGTAGAAGATTCAACTCATGGTACCAAGAAGGGTCATCAAGAGAAGAAGAAGAAGAAGGGACAGACTACTACAGTCACTCCTGTAATCACCAAAAAGGAAGAACCAACACATGATATTCAAACCACCAAAGCCAAATCTACAAATAAAAGACTATTGGCAAAGCTTCGAGAATCACCCCTTGGTTTTGAAGTAGAAGAAGGGAGTACCACCTCCATTGATATGAGCGAGAATGAGAAGGAACAAGTGACACCTCAACCACTGAGTTCTTCCTCCTTGACACCCCCGTCGGCAATTACCGATCGTAAGGTATCCTTTGTTGATAATCTGGCAAGTAAAGCAATTGCTGATATCATGGCAAGCGAGACACTCGCCGAGCGTAGTAAGTACCAATCATTTGGCTTATGGGGTAGTGATGAGAAGGAGCGTAAAAGTCAGACATTATTATTGGATGAGGGAATGATAGTACCTCAAGAGATCCTTGATAGTTTAGTAGAAGATGAGACGACTGAGGATGAAGAATCATATGTAAGCAGCACAATGAAAGGAGGAGAGGAGGATCTTAGTGAGGAAGAGACAATGGTAGATGAGAGTATGCTCAGTGGAGAGTCTACGCTACTACCCAAGGAAGAAGAAGAATCTACAGTAGACGACACTGTCAGGAGTGGATACAAGCTGCAGTTTGACTTGCCAAAGATGGAAAAGAAGAGGACTGGACTTCGACTGAATCCGGTTCTTCGTCTTCAGAGTTTGAATCGGATGAGAACTCGTTCTTTGAGGCGTATTGCTACCGAGCAGGGTCTTCTTCGATTTAAGGCAAGTGAAGACGATGATGATTTGCCATCGATTAAAGTGAATGATGACGAGGCATCAGTTGAAGTTACTTTAGACACAGAGGATGAGATTGAACATGATGATATGGTTAAGGATAAGCGAAAGAACAACAAGAAGAAGAACTCAAAGAGATCCAAGAAGGGCAAAAAGAAGTCATCAAGGAGAATGAGAGAGAGTGAAAGCAGGCTGAATAACCAAGATGACAACAGTGTTGATCTAATCAATGAAGTGGAGAGATTCCTTGATCAGTCTGGTGATGTATTAGCTAATTGGGGGGATAAGTTGTTAGGGTTCAGTAGTGAGGAGGAGACATTAGAATCTTATGAGTCTGACAAGGATGACTCATCCAAGTTGCACCTTTTATGAATCATTTACCAAGTGGTAAGAATTGGAGCGGCTTGGGTTAGAGGGGATAGGGAGAGCGCAATATAGATTCAAAGAGATCAGATGAGACTTATTGATCTTTGTTTGAATCTATCTATATGTTGAAAAGATATTGTGACCTCAATAGTGAGGGGGATGTGAGATATATGTTTATATGTGTGTGCTAAGATTAAACTAGGCCAGAGAGGAATAACTGAATCTACGTGTGTTTAGGGTTGAAACAACAACTTAGTTTACTCCTCTGTATTAAACCTCTTCAAAACTGAGGGTAAGTCCTTATTTCAACATTATAGTACATATAAACCCTTCACATCAGATGCGCTGTTCATGTGGAAGTGGGACGTCATGCCTTGATGATTTGCTGACTTCCATCGGGAAATGTTATCTCCTTTGTTCCATCCCCAAATAGAGTTTCAGTTGTCCCGTCTGTGTGAACCATTCGATTTGTACCATCGGGAAAAGTAATCTCTTTTCGTCCGTCTGTATAGTGATTTTCAATCTGCTTGTTCGGGAAGTGATACGTTTGCATGCCGTCGATGTGGGTCACCTGTGTTGTCTGTCGAATAATAGCAGTAAACGGTAAAGACAAAGAAGTTAGACGACAATGATGTAATCAAAGAGTAAAGAGATACAAGCATATTAATAGGTCGCTCTTCTTACCTTGGTGGCAGCATAGTAGTAAACAACAATACCCTTCTTCTCGTTTGCATATGTCCTCTTTCTGTCTCCATTAGCAAAGGATATAGTCGTTGTACCATCAGACATCACCTCCTTTTGGGTACCATTCTTATACTGTGTAATAGTCTGGCTTCTAGACTGTGCTCCAGCCACTTGCTGCTGGTACTGAGGACGACCATTATCACCAAGCTCACCGCCTCCTTCGACATGTTGCATTGATGGACTGAGGGCTGTGACAACTTGAGGTATAGAGTTAGCATCCTGATTTGCATCATAGTCGGCGGCATTGTACGGCTTCCTCTGCTGCTGATCTCCTCCCACAACTTGGGTGGAATCAATATCCTCTGTATTATTATCATGATTGTCCATCATCTTTACACCCAATTGATTGTTTGCATTGTTCAACTTTGCCAAGTGTCTTTGTAGCCAATGTTCTGTAGGCTCTTCTGTCAAAGTATCATCATCCTCTTCAGCGACCTCTCTAGTTGGCAATACATTCTCATTAACAACTTCTACCTCACTTTGATTCTTCTTCAATAATGCCGTCTTTCCAATCTGCTTCTGAGATAGTTGTGTATTCTGATGGGATGAACGATCACTTAGTGCCTGACGTGATGATCCACCACCACCAGCTGGACTCTTGCCCTTTGTCTTTAGCACTCCACCGCCATCTTCAATACCAGCTCCATTACCAGGCGACCTGCTGTTCTTCAAGGCATTAATTGAACGTTCTTGTCTTCGAATCACCTCCTTCAATCGGTTCAATTCCACACTTTCCTTGGCCTTGATCTTCTTCATTTCCAACTGTATCTTCTCCAACTCTGCTTTGAGTGCTTCCGCATCCTCCTTCTCTTCATTGTCAACTTGTTGCTTTAGCTTATTTGTCATCTTTGTGGCAACTAGTGCAGCGTTGGCAGCCTTATGTCGGTCCTTCTTGATAAGGGCTCGTTGTTCTTTTGCCCATTTCTCAACTGTTTGCTTCTCAGCTGCTGCCCAAGCTTTAGCCTATGATCAGAATGATAGTTTACGTTAATGAGAAGCGTCATAAGGTGAGTATATCTTGTATCATCATCAAACTAAACATATATCATTCTTACCCTCTCCCGTTCACCCTCCGCCTCACGTAATGCAGTCTCCTGTCTCCTTCTCATATTCTTAATTAGTGCCCATTGCTCCTCTTCCTTCTTCTTCCATTCCTCCATTGCCTTCTTTTCATTGGCAGCATCATTATTGGATCTACGGCGTTGTTGTTGCTTGATGTTATTGTTGGATCGGGTAGTTGATGGAGTTGTTGCTGTACGTGGACGTGACTTGGGAGTAGTTGATCTTGGCCGAGTTAATTGATTCTTTTGTTGTTTCGGCTTGTTATTATTCCCACCGTAATCCAAGGCAGCTGATGATTCCTGATCATCTACCACATTATCATCATGAAACTTGACCTCTTTTCCTTCGATACAAATGTCTTCATGTTCTAAATATCGATCCACAATGTTGTCAATAGACGGAGAATCATACTTTGTTTGAGCCAATGGGGTGTTATTATTCATATCATCATCTTCTTGAGTACTATCCTTTCCGTTGTCAAGTGGTGGTGTATGCCGAACAAGAGGCATCTTCTTAACAACCGAATGAGGTGTCGTCTGTCGAGCTTGAGATGGTGTATACTCTTCGTTAACATTGTCTCGTCGAGCTTGTGATGGAGTAATTTGATCACCAATACCCTGCCTCTTGACTCCGGAATGATAACGAGCTGATGATGGAGTCTGCTGTTGCTGTTTACCATTATTAGTGAACCGAGACTTACTCACTGAACTTGGACGTTGTCTCCGAGCCTGTGATGGTGTAACATCATCTCCACGTTGCCTATTAGCAGTGCCCATCTTCACCAATGAAGTAATATCATCACGTTGCATATCCCCAATTGACTGCTTTTTCGTACTACTAACAGCAGCAGGGGTACTTGACATAGCTCCCGTTCCTCTGTGCTTCGCTGCTGATTCCAATTTCTTACTCTTACGATCTTTACGTGCCTCCTCTTTACGTAATTGACGCTTCTCCAAATCCTTAACCAAGTCTTCTTGCATCCTTTCAAGTTTCTCTAACCGTGCCTTATGTTCTGACTTTGATTCAATGTTGTTGTTAGAGGTAGTGGCAGTATTTAATTGCTGTTGTGTGCTTGGTGTAGTAGCACCATTGTTGAATTGCCGTTGTGCCGTACTCGGAGTAGAACTCGTATTGTAGGTGTGTAATGCCGATGGTTCCTTTCGTGTACCCTTTCGTAAGAATGGTTTCTTCTTCTTTGTTGTACTTACTGATGTTGCTGCACTTTTCATTTGTTGTTCACCTAATGCTAGCATACCCTCCAATGAACTTCTACCATTCATCTTCATTCCTTCACTTCTTTCGTTGTTATTTATTGCTGGAGAGCCTCCGTTATAACTTGACATATTCTTACCACCCCCACTACCACTACCAATCTTGCTAATACTATCCATATATTGTTCAGGAGTTTTACTAATACTATCAATAAACTCTCCACTCATTTGCAATATTGGAGAACTATTACCACTTTTGTTACCACTACTACTATTACTGCTGGTATTACTCATTGGTGTTGTATTGCTCATTGGTGTTGCGGCTGTTGTTTGAAATTGACGAGTATTGCTACCATTACCTTGGGGTGACATTATCATATTACGTTGAGTAGGTGTCTGCTGTTGATATTTCATCCCATCAGAACCATGTGCTACTTCATTTTGAATATCATTTTCAACTAATAAATCCCTACCTCCATCAATACCATTGCCAACAGAATTATCCTGTGGTGATGACATGTACTGATTACGTACATAACTTGGTGTGTTATTCTGTTGTTCATCTTCTACCATAATATTGTCGTTATATCGTCTGATAGTTTTTCCATTAGGTTTTTGAGTAGAATATAGTAATTCACTACGTGCCTTGGAGGGTGTTTCCTCAGAACCAACGCCACCACCTCTAGCACCAATATCATTATTAATCATGTTAGTAGATTTAGCAGCCATAATAGGACCTCTTAATAATGAAATAGTATCGGTATTGCCAGTTTTATCACTTAAATTATCTTCTTCTTCATTTTCGTTGTTGTTGTTTCTTGCCCCTGCACCACCAACTGCACCGAACGTAGTAGAAGCCCTAGCTACGTGAGAAGAGGATGGAATTGTAGCATTTAATTGTAATTCACTCTCGTGCAATAGATGCATGGTATCATTACCGAACATAATATTGTCTTCTTCATAGCTGTTCATTGTACTAAATTTGCTGTTCATTGTTGTACTGTCGTTTTTCTGCTTTTACTATATAGTCGTCTTTGGCAGAATTAATATAACTACGGTTATTAGTATCGTGTATATACTGGTTTATATTACTAGTATTGCAATACCTATCAATACCTAAACTATTCTCTATGTTGAATGTGGTGCACCACCTTTTTACAATTACAAATTTCAATCGAAAATTATTGTAAATAATATTATTATCGGCGTAAAAGTGATATTCATATGATTTATCGTAGCATACACTTAATATTGTATTAACTTCACTTAGCTCAAGATTGCTTACGCTTCCGTCCTATATTGTTGATATACAATTAATAGCATGTGAGCACCATCATTTTGCAATTAAATGTTGCAAACTGAAAAAAATACCCTTATCTGTACTCGACAAATTTCAATCGAATGTTACATGATTACACTATCTAAAAATATGAGTAAGTGAAAGTATCAGAGACTCCTAGCCTGAAGAGAAGAGAGTATTGGGCCTACTCACCACTATTTGGAAAGCTTTACTAGTAAATCTGTGGATACATCGTGATATTATAGTTCTTATTCTCTTTATACAACACATAAACTTGAGAATCTTATCCAAGTCTCCTCATTTTCATATTACTTCATTCCATTGACACCAAATATTCAACCTACACTCAAAAGCTAGCGACTAGCATTCAACAAGCTACTTCCACACCTTACCATACTACCACTTGCAAGAGTTCAACAAGGGTGCTTGGCCCTTACAGCAGTGCTTTACCCTCGTGATGTGGTTGTAACATTTGTAATTAGAGCCGAATTTGCTTGTACAATGTGTATTTGTTTCGCAAATACGGCATTTTCCCGAAACACAAACACTGCTATTACAGTAGTTGTTGTTAGAACAAGTACTCCCATTGTTCCTCTTCGATGTACATTGTAAAACTGACGACCCGCTGGTTAGACAAAACTGACCACTTGCACAACCTGTTGTTTGTCCAGATGTAGGACATTCACGGCATCTGCCTGATACACAGTATCCACTCTGGCACCCATTATTACTACTACAGGTTCCTCCGTTACCCCCTTTGCACACGCCTCCAGTACACACGCCGCTTTGGCAGAAGTTGTTGTTAGAACAAGAACCCCCGTTGTTCCTCTTCGATATACATTGAAAAACTGTTGAGCCGCTGTTTAGGCAAAATTGACCGCTTGTACAACCTGTTGTTTGTCCAGATGTAGGGCAATCACGGCATTTGTTTGATACACAATATCCACTCTGGCACCTATCATTACTACTACAAGTTCCTCCGTAACTCTGTGGGGGTGATAGGGAAGGAGATTGGCTTGGGGCCTTAGAAGGCGAGCTTGTTGGAACTGGAGACGGATTAGCCGACGGAGATTGGCTAGGATTCCTTGAGGGAGATTGGCTTGGGCTCGATGAGGGCTGAGAGACAATGATGACAAGAGAGATGAGACGAGAAGAGTCAGTGAGTGTATATGTGTGACACACGGCTTGTGAGGACAAGAGGTACCAAAAACACCCCAATTAAGACATACTCACCTCCATATTCTTAAGATAAAAGTGGGCCGGGTCGCTTAGATTCTGAACAGTGAGGCTATAGTCGTTACAGGAAGTGGATCTTGTACACTTAGTGTACCAATTAGTATCGCTTGGATCATCAGTTTTACCATACTCAAATGAGACGCAGGTAGAATCATTAGTGCAGCTGTCGGCACATTCCTGGACACTTCCTCCAGTAGTAACACCTAGTTCGTTTCGGCCTGAGCAGCCTCCAGTGCTGAAGTAAGTGTACCCAACAATCTGTTATAGTCATGAGAATGAGAAATGAGTTGAGGTTAGTCAACAAGTAAAGATATAAATCAAGTGCTAGATTGTAATTGGCATTTGACACTAACATGAATTGAACCAGCTTGTGAGGACAAGAGGTATCCTCAAGTCAAGAGATAGACTCAATACATCACAGCACGAATACAATGATACGCAACACAACAAACAGAAGCTGACTTACTGCTTTTGACGGCGCTTCAGTGGGTGCCTGTGATGAAAACTCTACCCGAAGGCTCTGACTTGCAGCTCCACAGGTAGCAGTACCGGCACCTCCCCAGTTTGAATTGCCAGCCTTGGGACGGACTACATATCCTGCACCACACGCACAAACTCGAGTATCTCCAAGTTGCCTGGAATTAAACTCGGTGGATTCACCTCCACCACAATCTCCTGTATTCCAGGTGCGGCCGTTACACTGCACAGATACTGGTGCATCAGTGTTCAGGGCATTGGCCAACTGATTTACAGCTACAGGATCGCTGCAGGTGACTCCAGTTGGATCCAAACTGCCTGATATAGTGACTTGAGTGTAAGTTCCTGTCAGGGAAGCTAAATACTTATCCCAGGCTAGTTGAGCAGCGGGAGATGCCGTCTGGCCTTGGACAAGCTGTTCATCAAATACACCATCAGTATTAGATTGACTTGGACCCTGAGTGGGCTGTGAGATATTCATGATGAGAAGTATGAGTAAGTTAGTGCTATACGATAAGTTGGACATATGATTGTCATCAGAGAAAATACAACTCACCTCCTTGCTTGGACTAGAAGAGGGCGTCTTAATAAACTCAACCCGAAGGCTCTGACTTGGAGCTGAACAGGTAGCAGTACCGGCACCTCCCCAGGATATATTGTTGACGCCGATCTTGGGACGGACAACATAATCGCTTGAGCAGTTGCAGTCTCCACCGGCACTCAATTCAAGACCAGATCCACAAGGTCCTGTACTCCACGTGCGGCCGTTACACTGCACAGATACTGCTGCATTAGTGTTCAATGCATTGGCCAACTGATTTACAGCAACGGAATCGCTGCAGGTAACACCAGTCGAATCCTCACTGCCTGATATAGTGACTTGATTGTAAGTTCCTGTCAGGGAAGCGAGAAAGTTATCCCAGGCTAGTTGAACAGCGGGAGATGCGAACTGGCCTCCTACAAACTGCTCACAGTAAAGTTCCGAAGTGCCACTTGGCACAGGACAAAAACCAGAAGTTGGCTATCAGTTGCAATTGAATAAAAGAAAGGGCAAGAGGTTAGCTAATGTGCTTCGGCACGAGTGTTCATACATCACACACTCTTATGTTCTTACCTCCATAGTGGGTGATCCAGTAGGCACGTTCGACGGTTGTTTTGATGGGCTGGACGAAGGCGAGCTTGTTGGAACTTGAGACGGACTGGCCGACGGGGATTGGCTAGGATTTGACGTGGGTGCCTGTGATGGGGCTTTAGAAGGAGATGTAGATGGCTCCTTTGTATCTTCTGGTACACGCTGGCTAGAATCAATAGGTTCGGAGGCAGATGCACTCCTTGACGGAGACTTGCTTGGATTCTGAGTAGGATTAGCCTGAAGATGGCATATTGTGGATGAGGAAAAGGTTAGACATACAACAACAATCAAATCTCATTTGTGCAAAGATACAGAGCATACTCACCTCCATATTCTTAAGATAAAAGTGGGCCGGGTCGCTTAGATTCTGAACAGTGAGGCTATAGTCGTTACAGGAAGTGGATCTTGTACACTTAGTGTACCAATTAGTATCGCTTGGATCATCAGTTTTACCATACTCAAATGAGACGCAGGTAGAATCATTAGTGCAGCTGTCGGCACATTCCTGTACACTTCCTCCAGTAGTAACACCTAGTTCGTTTCGGCCTGAGCAGCCTCCAGTGCTGAAGTAAGTGTACCCAAAAATCTGTTATAGTCATGAGAATGAGAAGAATGAGAAATGAGTTGAGGTTAGTCAACGAGTAAAGATATCCTGTGAGTATTGCTTACCGTTGGATTGATTGTCGGAGCTCTGGAAGGGGCTAGGCTTGGATTCCGTGAGGGAGATTGACTTGGACTTGATGAGGGCTGTGAGGTGGATGATGTGAAGAGAGATGAGACGAGAAATGTTAGTGTATGTTATGATGTTACTGTAGGGATAAGAGTTATACTCAAGTCAAGAGATAGACTCAATACAGCACATATACATATGCACAACACAACAAACAGAAGGTTAAAGAGACGACCATGCTTACCTCTTTCGACGGCCCTATTGTTGGATTTGATGAGGGTGACCCTGTTGATGCAGGTATTGGACATAGTACATTCTCATTCTCCTCCTGAGCACAAACCACCGATGCAACAAATTCAATATCTTGACCCTCAATTGATTGAAGATCTTCACATGGAATTCCACAATCTATATCTGGATTCTCATTCAAGTCGGTTTGTAAATTGGTTTGCAAATCACTAATAATGTTATTGTTTGAAATCAAATCTTGGAAATGTGAATTCGCATTATTAAACGAAGTAGACTCGGCTTCGGAAAACTCATTTGCCTCACATCCCACACACTCTACTACCAAAGTTGTCGTAACGACAACATTAAGTAACCCGGCATCATCAATGTAGGAATCAGTAATGGAAACAATAACATTTGCAGGCAATCCTTCCTGAAGAATGGTTTGCAATATATCTTTGACTTTTGTAGACAAAGCTTGTTCCTCTAATTGTCTTCCGCGTATGCTAGATAACCTCCTTGCTGACGATATATCAAACGTCAAGAGAGTTGTAATGACAAAGTCTTCAGAGGGTTGACAAGGTCCAACTTTCTTCCATGCCGTATCCCCAAGATCCGATCCAGGTTCATAACCTTTCAAGGCACACCATCCTTCGAAAGGAAATGGCCTGCACTCGTACATTATCCCGACATCATCAGAAATCACCATGGAGATCATGTCTCCCTCAATATAATCAGCACTTGAGGAATACACGTCGGGACATCCAAAGGTGATGGTGTCAAACGTTGGAGCAGGAGTGGGTGAAATTGTGCCTGTACAGTATCCAACAGTATGCCAAGCAACCTTCCAGGCATTCGGAGAGGCGGCATTCTCTTCTGGTTCGTACCCTTGTTGACCACAGAATTCACTGTATGGCCAGTCCTTGCATTCGTATACAAGCCTGTAAATACCACCCTGCCCAACCTCTGTTTTCCCGCTTACTCTATCCTCTTGAGAATATGCAGTGTTTACCTGCCATTCGTCAGGACACCCGTCCACATCATCAAGACTGTCAAACGAAGGAGAACTAGTTGGATTAATAGTTCCATCGCAAAGTCCAATCTTCGTCCATGCCATTGCCGCTTGTGTTGCCGGATGATTCCCGGCTTGGCCACAGTTATACATGGAATCGTTACACTTGTAAACCAACCCATTCACGGAAACTCTATCCCCAGCTTTATAATTATCTTGAGTTTCAACATATACATATTCTTGGGGACATCCTCCAACGTCTGCCAGACCTTCGTTATTTGGGTAGCTCTCGATGGGGAGGGTTCCTGGATCACCCAAGCATTGACCCAAGAATGTCCAATGAAGATGTCCGAATTCCCCATATCCTGGCTCGAAATACAACATTGAGCAAAGTAGAGACTGCGACGCATCACTTGTGCACCTGTAGACAATGTTCAAGTCTCCTTCCTTGACGGTTACAATTGATCCGGCCTCGATGCTTTCATCAGCTAAGGCTGTTTCATATGTCTCGGGGCACCCATCAACTGCAGTTATGTCCCATATTACGGGGGGAACAAGAGTAGCTTCGCCCTGGATAGAGAATTGTGGGAGAAACGCAGTATATGCGTGAGTAAAGTGAACACTTTAGCAGGGCAGCATATCAGTAGGTGGGCACAAAAAGAAATAAACATACCGTACACTCCTCGTCATCCTTCTTCCATGCAATGGCAACCCAATTGGCCTGTGTATCATCATCTGGCTTATACTGGGCATCATTGCAATGATAATTACTGACACAAATATAGTTATACTTCTTCTTTTCCTCCATAGTTTGGAATCTTCCTTCATTCGAGCAGGATGTGTACTTTGTTTCGGTACAAGTGCACCCTTCCGCATCCATCATACATCCATCGTATCCACCCTCACCAGTGGCTTCCCTGCAGCAATAGTTGGTAGTAATAGTACTCTCGTAGGAGATGATAGAGGCAGGTGCGTTATTATAACTTGGACGGTGACCAACACCAGTCCATGCAGGGTGACAAAGATTCGTGGCAAAGGTGGATCCCAGAAGCGATACGATCATGATTGATATTAACAGATGACTTTTGTAGAAGATGACAAGTCCTTTGAATGGATTGGGAAGAACTGTGGATCCGTTCTTGGGTAGCTTCTTGTTCAACATAGCCTTCCACCCCACAAAACTTGAGTATAAAGATGATAAGTATAACCCTGCTATGATCATTACGAAGATCATAGCCAGGCCTTCTTTATTCCATTCTGCATTATAGTTTTGATAATAAATATCAATGGCACCTGATTGTATTATTAAATACATGAAAGAGGAAAGAGTGAGATGCCAACACAAACCACAAATGGATACACATCATATGTACATAATTTTACATATCTTGTGCACAACAATATAAAACGTACCAAAGTCTTCTGGAGAATTCTCATAAGTACCACTACTACTTTCTTGACCAAAACATACCGCATTGCAATAGGCATTAGAGAGTGTGGTCATCACATATTCTTGGCGATGGATATACCCTAATCCATTGTTGCCAGTACCAATAATTTGTTGTGCTAGTGATTTTGATTTAGTAAGTAACTGTTGCTGTAGGTTAGTTGTATCAACTGACAAACGGGAGAATAATGCATGTGATGTATCACTGCCATTGCAATTAATCGACGATAATACTGATAGTTGGTTACTGCAATTGCTACCATCCTGCAAGATTAGATATCCTTCGCCTCCATTGTTGTGAAGAGATGGTGGCTGTTCACCACTTTTATCCTGTAGTAGATGGATTACTACATCCTCACTCTGCAAAAGAGATTAAAATAGTTGTACGTGAGATATGTTTGTAATTATTAACAACAATAGAATGGGTATGCTATAGGTTGTAGAGGCGTGCAGCAACTGAAGACTGAACGAACCTCTTATGAGAGATAAATCCCAGACCGTTAGGTCGCTAATTTCCTGACCGTTGAATCGCCAATGCATTTGATTGGCGTGGGCGGTGCCCGGTGGCGGCGAGAAGGCATGGTATCGTTGCAATATTCAATAGTGGTTGTGGCCTCGATATCCGTTAACGGATTCTGGTGGCACGGCATCTCCTTATCTTGATTTTCAGATATATGGAAAGAATAATAAACAACTTACCACATTGCCTTCGATACCACTTTCATCAAGACTATCAATAATGTCCACTCTTCCTCCTTCGATTAAATCGAACTTGTGATGAATACCATCTGCACTCTCATCATCATTGCCGACAATATCATCGATAACTGTCGTCTATGGATAGGGAAGTAATATAATATCGAAGGAGAATGACAATGAAAACAATAGCAATATGAGTAAAGAAAGATACATATGATGTGAGTCGAAATTATAAGATATAATGATAGATCAAATGACAAAGTAAACCATATTCGAAGAAACACACAAGTATAAGAACCTATCATTACAATATAGCGGTAATATAATAATTAAACTTACCAACACGACCTCTCCCGCATAAGACTTAGCGAAGAGGGGAACGTCATCTTTCATCTCAATACTACGAGAAGACGAAGCATGAGCAGTGATTATGTTGTCGATGTTGTGGTTGATGTTCTTCTTCTTCTATATGGAATTGTGATTAGTACACGATATATTAGTTACATTGGGGTAGCGGCATTGTGATACAAAAGAGAAGGACTTTCAATAACTTACCCCGACATCTTTTAAACCAGATGCACGATATCCACGAAACCCGCTTGTTATGATATGTTCACCAGGTTGATTATTAGTAGTAGTAGTAGTCAGGGAAGCATTGGCACCATAAGTTAAGTAGTCCAGGCCTAGAATTTCATCAATTAAGCCTTGAGCCCCTTTTGATAGATTCTTAACAGTTGATAAACCATTATCTCCAGAAATACTACCGACAATGTTCCCATTTGCAATTGAATTTGTAGTAATGAGGTCATCTTTGGTGGTGGTTGCAATTGCAATAGGGGGCTCATCAAGTGGAAGAAGTGGCAGAGCCGCAGTATGAGCCTCATTATCATCGTGGTGAATTTGGGAGCGATAGGCCTTACCTCCACGAGTTTCAATCTATAGAGTGGGGCGGGAGAGAGAGATGACAATATGATATTAAAATTGAGATAGAGTTGGATTAATGAATAGAAGGACATGTTTGTATTTCAGCATGGAGACTCACCTTTTCTAATCGAGAAGTGTAATGTTGATGATTGAGTCCATATGTCGTTAGTGATACACCATCGGCGGGGTTGTCCATGTCCATAATAACCTTTCCATAGCCAGAACTGGCAAGAGAAGCCAATATTTGAATTGCAATAAATTTCATGCTGAAGGGTGATGAAGTAGTGAGGAGCAATTGGAATAAATAATGAATGAGGGTAAAACTTTACAACATCTAATGAAATATGATTGAGGCCACTCTCTTTCCACTTTTTTTTCTTTTCCGGAGGACGTACGTGTGGGAGAAAGAATGGCCGGTATCTTACTAACTTCGTCTTATGAGTCTTATGTATGCGATTCTCCGCGATAGGAGCACGTGGTGACGTTGAGCCCATTCAGAGAGTTGATTTAGGGTAGCCCAAACGGTTTTGATATTAATTGGGCTGATACTTTACTACAGCCCAAAAAAAACTAAGTGGCCACCAAGTAAGAGCACACAAGTATATCACACCAATGACAATGACAATAATAATCTTGGGTGGTATCCATATGTATCTATGGGCGGGGCGTCGTGTTGTCATAAGCGAATCCATAAAATAAATCTAATTCTGCTTATTCTTCTAATCTTACACAAATTCGGATGAACCACAATCACCCAAGCTAATTGGTGCGGCACTACTGCGAGATGAAAAGCTTGAATAATATATCTTTTACAGTTAAGTTTTCTCGAGCTCTCAATCTTAACCCCAATAATTTATTATATTGACACTTTTGTCTACCTCTATAAATTCCCAACAAATAGATGTTCACTTATCTACTGGAACACATTCATATTGCCATCTCTCAACATACATACACATGCATAAATACCAAACGGGGGAAAGACAATCCATAAAGCATTTGCAAATCCAACAAATAATCCCACCTCAATTAACGTCTTATCCACATACCGTTTATTAAACATAAAACTACCAATATAAACAAGTGCACCATACATTACTTGCCAATACATGGCTAAACCGACACAACCCACTAATAACGACGAAACACTCTCAGGCCGGATAATGGCCACATTCATTAATATCGATGGAGGTATAGTTGACAATCCATTACCAAAATCAATAAAGAAACCAAATGATTCCTGATTTTGATACGATGGATCATACAATGCATATGTTGACCACATTTCACATAACCAATATTTACTTGTAAATAATTGACGTAATGTTAATGGTTGAGTTAAGTAATCAATACATGCCTCCCATTGATTCTCTGTTGTGTATTCCTCACGTAACTTTTTATAATGACCTTGAATATATGTGATGTTTAATCCTAGGATTATCTCGCATATTGCAATAAAGATATTTAAATTGTTGAAGAATAGTAATGATATTGTTAATACCGATGGAGTTTTTGTGGGTAGATGATAGATACAGAAGGTGGTGGTAATGATAATCCAGAGGGCAATTGCACTACCAACATTGAGGATTGATGTTGTTTGTTGGTCTTCAGCATCATCTACTTCCTTAAGATATTCTTCACATCTATCCAAACCGAATATGACTTCTTCCTCCTCTTCCTCCTCGCTGACGTCTTCTTCTTCGTCGTCATCATCGGCAACCTCACGCATTGAATTTGCCAACTCTTCCACCTCCTGTCGCTTCTGGCCCTTGATACGTATATTGCCACCATGTCCTAGAGCACAGGCTGCATCAATGAAGTACGGATCCCATGTTTTTGATGCACCTTTCACTGGAGAAGATATTGAATTGGATTTGCGTTTGAGATACTTTTGTTTCTCGGCATATGTTAGTTCACCAGGCATCTTTGGTTAATGATTATTAGATGAGTATGGGTACTATTTGATATAGATATTGTTTAGTATGATTAACCGGAGTTGCAATTATCTATTCTTATTGCATGGAGTGCGAGTGTGTGGTGATGAAAAAAAAAATGACGGAATAAAATTATTGAATCGACCAACTACTACGATAACTCCTATTATATAATAAGATAAGGTATAATATCAATGCAGTTCACTGCCACCAGTGTTATGATCACACGCTATGCAGTAGAGAGGCGAGACCAAGTGCATATTTCAAGATATTTCAATTGGTGGTGACATAAAAAGTACCGTGTATCTTTTCATCTTTTTTCTTTGAACTTTTTGTTGTGAGAGGAGATGAGCGAGATCATTGTTCTGTTCTCATATCGAATCATCATGAAACCGTACAACTATGTAGATGTATCTACTTTATATGCACTACTATTATGCTGTGATTCTACATCTGCATTTCTTCTTCATCGTCAACCGCCGCCGACGGTGCTACCTTCACGAGTTTGCATCAACCAAAAAAGATATTCTTAACATCAAATTGCAATACAAAGTAGCAGTAGTACATCTTCTTCATTTGTTTTTTTCGATTACTCAGCTCATTGGTATCCCGTTATATGGTCACAAGATGTACCATTAAATCAACCTATAAGAGTGACATTATTCGATATTGATTATGTATTGGCCAAAACTTCTGTACAGAGTAGCAGTAAAGAAGAAGAGGAGGAGTGTGTATTTTATGCAATGATTGATGAATGTCCTCATAAAAAGGTGGCATTGTCAGAGGGACGGATTACTGATTGTGGTACTTCTGATAAACGATATATTCAGTGTTCATATCATGGTATGTACTGTGGGGTATTGTGCATAATGTGCAGAAAACAAAATTACATATCTTATGTACTCTTGTCTACTATTCACGGTATCTGATTCTCATCTATATTTGCCTCATTATCACTGCCATGCAAATACAATGCAATAGGATGGACGTTTGACGGAAAGAGTGGAAAATGTATGGAGATCCCGCAGACGGTAATATCTCAAGGAAACAAACCTCCTATACAAAAAGAAACAACAAATCAGAAACGTCGTCGAAGGGAAGATGCCACTGCTGTGGCTACCACTGTTGTACAAGGGATGGTATGGCTACAACCAAGTTATACACCCTTGGAGGCACTTGCAGCAATGAATAATGGTACACTTTTACCTCCACCAACAATACCTGAGATGGATATGGAAGGATATAAATCTACATGTGCTGTGAGGGATTTTCCCATCGATTGGACAGTCCTTACAGAGAATATCTTTGATCCAGGAAAGACTGCGTTTGTATTTTATCATGAGTATCCGTGTTTTCAATATGAAGGCTTGGTCATTTGGCTACTTTGCTAACCCACATGTACTAACAGATGCTATGTTTACCTCTCTTCGTCTTCGTAAACTGTGCACGCGCATCTTCCAGATCATGGTTACTTTGCACATTCTTCCAGCGGGGCGGCAAAGGGATTTGATTGGTATTCGGCAGATGGAAGTAAGAATGTAATGACAGTTGATGAAGAGTTTAGTAACGGTGGGTGGAAGATTACGAGCTCAGTCAATGCTGTTGAAAAGTTGATTGAATACAACCGTGATGTCAGAAGTAGTGATGACAAGAAAGCACGGAAACGAGATACAAAGAAGAAATCAGCAAAACAATCTCCGAAATTGGCAACATCAACATACACAGCTCCATCGTTGATATCGTTAGGCCGACGTGAAAACTCAACATCTCCTTCAAACTTTGTCACAGCCTTCTGGATCTGTCCAGTAGGAGCAGGTAGAAGTCGATTCATGAGTGCTGCCGTGGGAAAGACACCATTCTCTATACCCCGATGGATGGTGCATATTAATCTAAACAACTTTTTAGATCAGGACACCTTTTTGTTGCTAGGACAGCACAGACAGGTATTGAAGAGGGAGGCAGAAGGGTACCTACAAATAAAAGATGACGAAACAACCAACAGTAATGATGTTAGGAAATCAACATATGTGTACCGCAGTCCTTCAGAGAAGCTGCCGGTACGCCTTGGCCAATTCTTCGATGCAACACTTGCTCGTGTGCCAAATCGACGAGAGGGAGTCTTGGCATGGTATAATAAGAATGTATACAACCACAAACTACTCGAGCCGTGGCCCCAGCGTGAACAGGTATTGGATAGATATGAACAACATACAAAGGTCTGTCCCGATTCAATGGATGTACTGAGGCGGTGTGATCAGGTCATAAAAACTAGCAAGGTAATAGGATTTGCATTGCTTTTCATGAGAATGATATTGACATCATCTGGAGCACTTTCCATGCCAACCTCAAGAATATCAATCATTTCAGGAATTCAACAAGGAGTGTCTCGATTTGCTACAGCTTTGATGCAGAACAAACTATTCTATTCAATTCTTGGACTTGCATATCTTTTACACACTGTTGCCTCGCGTATAAAGAAAGAGTTCTTTTTCAAGTTTAATGATGAGCTGCATCGTTCGGATATCAAGTATATTGCAAAGAACTGGAAGGACTTATAGTGAGTAATGTAGAGCAGTATAGAATATACGACAGTTATTGTTTATTTTGTTAGATGTACACAAAGTCTTTCCCCCTCCTCTCCCATGCATGGACGGCACACTAACACTGTCGGGCACGCTTTTGCACGCTTTTTAAAACGGACTCAGGTATTTCAAAGACATCTTCCGGTAAATCAATCTGCTGCCCCCCGCCACTGCCACGAGCTGCACTGGTTTCTCTTCCCATTGCTTGTAGTCTATTTTCATACTCTTGCATTCGATTTTCATACTGAGTAAACTTCTTTTCCATCTGTTTCAATTTCCTGTCTTGCTTCTTCTCACGTTCAGCAGCCTCTTTACGCTCTAGAAGAATATCATCCTGGTTCCCCTTCGTTGGAAGCCTAATTGAAAGTGATTTGAATACCACTTCTTCAATATCTTCATCACTCACATCATCAGGAAGTGGCCATTCCTCGGAGTCCTCACTGAGCGGCGGGATTGGTCCAAACGATAGGTTAATTTCGAAGCTCTTCCAATGAATATCTGTGCCAGAAAGTGGATGAGTGTATATGAGATCCTGGTATGTATCACCCGTACCTGACATATAATCAATATCATTATCAGTATCTCCAACACGAGCAACTTTTATCCCATTCACACGAACCTCGGCATCTAGTGCCCCACTAATGGGGCACTTCGCGTTTGTACTACTCAGATCAAGATCAAAATTAAAAGCCGTTCCTACATATAGAAACCCATCACATACAGCCTTGTGAATCATCCCTTGTGCATATACGGGGGATCCCCCTCGTCCAGTAATCTCAATACACCCTCCTCTCTTAGCAGATTGAAGGGCAGACGAACGAAACCTAGCCTCAGTTTCTTCCAACTTTTCCTCATATTTCCTTTCCATATCTTCCAACTTCTTATCATACTTCAATTCCATATGCTGCAATTTCACATTAGTATCCGATAAATGACCTTTGGCATTGTGTTGGCATCCAACCACATCACATTCAATAATTTTGTATAGACATGTACTGTCATGCTGATCGATACCGTCTACGCGACCTGTCCAATCACATTCAGTGGAATTTGGACAACGTACTTGTAATGCATCAATAATCTCCCTTACAACATAATTTGGATTGGAGCTCGTAATGGTAGCACGGCAATTGGGACAACTTTTCCTGATCCTCGCTATACCTCCAGTGTTAATCCTCCTATTACGTAATGATTTGACACATCCATCACAAAATGTATGTCCGCAGTTTAATGATGATGCCTCTTTCAATACATCATGACATACTGCGCATATACAGGAGGCGGATGGTTCCGTGGAGAAGATGTCTATTTCAAATCCCATCTCTTTGGTTTGTTTTGTATATCTTTCTTTACACAATCGATATCCAGACTACCATTAATCGATTTAGATATATAAACTGATCTAATCAACTATACGCACAGCACTATTTCCTCCAATCGATAGCCATTAATAACTGTTAGGCAACAATGCTTTTACTTTTGATACAATATCGTACTCAATTCTTCTTACACTCTCATAGGATACCAAGGATACATAACGATTTATTTCAGCAAATTTGCATTATACCATATTGCTTGATAGATGCTTGCAATAGTTGATCATTGGAATCAATTATTGCACAGTTGAAGAGCTTTTGTGAAGGGTATTGTGCTTGGAACTGTGCAAATCGGTATATAATTAAGCAAGTTGTAATTCTGGGAAAGATCTTCTAGTACCACAAATTATTGGTCGGCATACATATCTTAGGTACTATTGTGTAATATACAATATCATGCCACCAAAGCAAACGACAAAAGCAAAAGATACACAACCACTCCTAACAAGTACATCTGTGGCAGCCTCCTTATCTCCGCCTCGATTTCCACCCCATGACAGTAACCTACGTCAATTATACAAGACAAATTTACATCCCCATCTTCCAACATCACTTTCAATACCAGATCAACTAACCCGATTCCTAGGGACTATATTACCACTTGATACACAACATTCATTTCGAGACAATGGATACTTTAGAGCAGTTGCCGATACAGCTGTGAAATTGACGTGTCCATCATTAGGTATACGACATTGGACGGAATGTAAAGAGTTTATAGAATTGAGTAGAATACAATCACAAACCAACAATGGAAAGGATATAGAAGATAAGAATAACAATAGTAAGAGGAAAAGAAGAAGACGATGGACTCGAAGAAAGATTGCATATGGAGATCATTCAATGCAATACATTGATCTATTTCTACCAACATCTGATGTAGAATCTAACACAACAAAGAAATCTTATAGTAGAATACCAATTAGAGGAACAATCTTCTTTGTACACGGTGGAGCATGGGGCAGTGGTCATCCCTGGATGTATAGACTTGTAGCTCCTACATTTCTCAAAATGAACTTTGCAGTATGTATTGTCGGGTATAGAACATATCCTGATGCAAAAGATATCATTGAAGATCAAACGAAGGATGTTCAATTAGCTTGGGAAACGTGTGGATATGTTTTGAATGAGTTGGTAGTACCTATATCAAGTAAGGAGTGGGTTGGAAACGTGGTAATGGGACATAGTTCTGGGGCTCATGTTGGTCTATTGATGCTAGTTGAATGGGTTGGTGATCAAATGAAGAAGGGGAGCAAGAATAGCAAAAGTTCTCCATCCAAACAACAACAATATCCATGGATTCCAAACTACTTTATTGGCTTATCAGGACCATATGATATATCATATCATTTTGATTATGAGGGTGGAAGAGGAGTTGAACAGATATCTCCATTGAAACCTATCTGTGGTCATACTCGAGAGAACTTTAATAGAGCTAGTCCTGTAAAGAGGTTATTGGCATTACTTCCTAAGCAGACAGATGATTCAAGACGATCAGGTAGTACAATTCAACAACTTATGCCACCAATCCTATTAATGCATGGCATAGAAGATACTGTGGTTCCTTTTACCGCCACTTCAGATGCAGGGCGACAATTACGAAGCTTTGGACTTCGCTGTGATGAGATATACTTGAGCGAGACTGGTCATCAGGATGTCATAATGCATGTGATGCTTGGAGGGAAGGCCAAGGACTTGACACTAGATTGGCTATTCAATTACTGTGATGAGAGTGGGGAAGAATTGCAGGCAACTCATATCTTAAGTAGGCTGTAATATAAGTATCCTATCTTTCATAAAGATCGTGATCACAAAAGTATACTTAAACTTTATACACAACTTTACAATCTACTTAATGTTGAGCAATGGTATTATCATATTGCCCAATAAAGCGCCACAGAAGCCTCCAAGGAAAGAGTTTGTGAAACTTTGCTTCTGGCTCATTCCGCCGCCCTGTTGCATATTGTTGTTGTTGTTTCCTGAACCGAACGTACTTCCGGTGTTTCCTGAGCCAAATGTAGAACCAGAACCTCCTGATCCGAAAGAACTAGAACTGCCAGATCCAAACGTACTGCCGCCAGAACCGAATGAACTATTTCCTGACTGGTTGTTATTACTGTTCTTGTTGCCTCCGAATCCTCCAAATCTTAGACGATGAGAAAAGAACATGCATGATTAATGAGAAGACAGAGTAGGAATACGAAGATAGATCTTCATTATGTAGCTAATCATAAACACTTACCCTCCTCCGCCTCCGAAAGTGCTGCTACCCGATTGTGCTGTATTTGATCCTCCTTGGCCACCGAAGCCACTGAAGAATAGAAGGGGGTAATGAGTGATAGAGTGAGCACAAGAGATATAATTTATACAATTCATCCAGATTCATCTCAAAGTCTTGAATTCAATTGATAGTCTATCTCATTCGTTCAAGGCACATAGAAAGAATAGAATAACTTACCCTCCACCAAAGCTTGGTGTCCCACCAGATTGTGCTCCGCTGCCAAAGGCTCTATGTAAGGAAAGAACAATGAATGTAAGCAAAAAGATATACGGAGTAATACAATCTAAATACAGCCGGCTAGATGACTCACCCACTACCACCGCCAAAGCTCGGTGTTCCGCCCGATTGTTGCTTATTACCACCTCCAAATCCCCTTCAGTCAAAATTGAAGTAGTTCATATCATGTGAGCATTTTTTTTTTAAAGATTAACATTTATATCATACAATATATTTCTCTCAGTTGTTGCAATACTCACCCTCCACCGAACGACGGCGTGCCACCAGCACCTTTATTTGCCCCGCCAAATGCACCGCCACCCCTATATAGACAAACGGTAGCAAGTGTCAGTAATTACACAAAACAGAGGCATATACCTCCATACTCTCATTTCCTCCGATCATTTTTAAATAACGCATATCTTGATCAAACTTACCCGAACGCTCCACCGCCTCCTCCAAAGCTTGGTGTCCCACCAGATTGTTTAGCTTGTCCACCAAAAGTACTAAGGATGAACAGCAGGTGAGTAAGCAAAGGGATACATATCAAAAGCAAGAACAATATCGTGAAAAAATCTTTCAGCTTGATGTTCTTCCTCTCCTATTCACGACTTCTCCTCTTTTAATGCCCACACAGACAATAGCAATTGTTTCACAAGATAGTCTCTTTGATCATCTTATGGGTTCTTATGATACTTAATCATATCTATCAAACAGTAGATTGATACCAATTCTCAATCACAAATCTAACTTCAATTTCTTACACACAAATGTCCATTCATTAAAAGCAATAAAATAAAGGATATAACTACTCACCCACCGCCTCCTCCGAAGCTCGGTGTCCCACCCGATTGTTGTCCAAAACCCCTTGTGTAAATTATAGAAGAAGTAGTGCATAACATGTGAGTATTTTTTTGCAAGATGGACATTTCATACGAACTTTCTCCGAGTTGAACAGCATCAATGCTCACTCATAACAAAAACACTACACAAACAACTCACCCTCCAGCGGGAGGCTGTCCAAATCCCCCCCCAGCAGGAGATTTACCAAATCCCGATTGAGATTGTTGTCCAAACCCACCCCCTTGTGGAGATTTACCAAATCCTGATTGAGATTGTTGCTGTTGTCCAAATCCACCGCCCTGTGGTGATTTGCCACCAAAGGATGTAGACCCACCAAAGCTTGGAGTTCCACCTGCCCCGTTACCGCCTTGTTGGCCACCAAAAGCTGGAGGCGCACCCAATTGATATAACTTAGTTTGCTTGTTGCGTTGTGATGTGTTACTGCTTCTTCTAGAACCTAATAATTGCATACTACTACTACTACTGCTTGCTGCACCCTTTAATACTGAGGCATATCTCATATTACTATTACTATTATTGTTTGATGTAGTTGATAAGGATGAGACATATATTGGATAGTTCTGTTGCAATAAGAGTATGATTAGAAGACTATACATTATTGTCGTTGCAAATTGTGATGTTGGAGTATAAGTTGTTTGTCGGCGTCGTTGTTGAACAGATGATATCTCTTGTGGTATGATCATATTTTTGTCTTTATACATATCAATACTTTTTGATAATATACCACTCATACTATTAGTGTTGCTATGTATCAAATACCGTGATCATGCACCGAGGAACGTTGCAAACTTCACTCTAATTTTGTCTGAAATTTTGATGTTGGTGAAATGCTTACTGCGACTAATTATAAATCGACACCAAATTAAAGGGGGTGTAAACCACAACTAATAGACGGTGTACTCGGTATGTTAATGGTCAACCAATATTCAATCACCAACAATATGATAACAATCAATCTGCTTTTGATGACAGCAACATTTTGCAATTTACAATTCTTAAAGGATATCCAATATAGAGTTTTTAGCAACATGAAAACCGCTTCTTTGCAAGCAATTTACATCTGGCAAAATAGGATGAAGTATGTATTGCCATTGAATTGATTGCTACAGAGATTAGAAGGCATTATTATATACTGTCAACAAATACACCATTAGCAATAGTCTCGGGATAGTGACGGCATATTGTCAATTTAGAGACAGGATTATAACTTAAAAGGATACCACCACACCCACCAACATCAAAACTGATATTTTATTGCTTGAACTATTGATTGGTATTAGAAGAGATTAGAAGGCAATTCATACTGCGGAATATCTTATTAAAGGCTCTCTCGATTGGTAACAGTCTTGGTGTGTGTAGGTGACGACGCTAAACATTGAGTAAGGAAAGGATACCACCACCACACAACATCAAATCAATATTGCAATTTCAATATAAACAACAAACAAACAGTACAATGTCAGATAGTAAGAATCTACAAGCAACAAAACTCCGTCGTCCAATAAATACAACAACCACAAATTCACGTCAACGTCCCTCCAACTTAGACATAATAGACGATGCCTGGGCAGCAGATAAACTATCCGATGATGAACTATCCTTAACAAAGGGAGAGGCAGCAATAACATCAATATTAGATGATGAAGGTGAATTAGATGATGGTATAGTTACTACGGCCAATAGTGGTAGTGCGGCTACTGGTGCATTAGAACGACGACGGAAGGAGGAGGGACGATGGAATGACTTAGGACTTGATTTATTTGAAAAAAGTTTAACCCAAACCATTCCACAAGACCACCCCGGTACACAAGGTGGTGGTGGTTAGTATTATCACATTGATAAGTATTGGGGTGTATGTTAATAATGGTGGCGGTGGTGGAACGGGTGCATAAGGTGGTGAGAGTGGTTAGCTTAATTGATAATATTGGGATGCATGTATATTGCTGTACAGTAAATCTAAGAACAAGAGAATGATTGAAAAGAACCCTAATGCAGTACTTATTTACATGTTTAATTTACACGTTACAATACTTATGTTCATTCTTTTTCAGATATTAACATTGGAAGGTCCTGTTGGATTGTTTTACATCCTGGGAGGCTACACCACTTCGTTGTTGATGCATCATCTTCTTGTGTCTAGCATACCTATCCCTCGCTGAGGCTCGTGCACTGGCATTACTAGCAGATACCTTGGGCTTAGTCTCTTGCTTAGGCTCCTCTGTGGGCGGTGGAGATGCTTGAGGTGCTGGAGACTGAGCAGCAGCTTTTGTTGGTGATGTGTTACTACTATTTCGGAAGTGCCGACTTCTTGCCCTTTCTCTTCTTGCTGACATAATCTCACGTCTTGATTGCCTCTGTGATGGCTTCATAGTTTCACGACCACGTCCAGTAGGACCATCTACTTCAGACTCATGTGATCGAACAGGAGCAACGTCTTCTACGACTTTTTGATTCTGTTGCATCATTGCCTGTCTTGCAGCTTCTGCGGCTTCTTCCTCTCGTCGCCGTTGCATATCCAACTGTTCGGCCTGTAATCGTCGAGCCTCTGCTTCGGCAGCGACCCTCTCCTGTTCTAATCTTTCTTCTTGCTCACGCCACTTGGCCTCGGCAGCCTGTTCTGCCATGATTCTCTCCTGTTCAATTCGCTCTCTTTCATGTCTTTCATCTTCGGCCAGTTGCTTTGCACGTTCCTCCTCTGCTGCAATGGCCTTGGCTCTGGCATCAGCAGATGCATTACTTGGACTATTGTTTGAACCTTTTGATGATTCATCATCAGGGTATCTTGGTGTAACTTTTGCCGGACCACCACCAAATCTGGCTGATGATCGTTGCATGTCGGAAAGGACGTTGCTCATGTTTGGTTGATGAGAAGAAGCTCTTGGAAAAGAAGGACTTGTCTTCTTGACTGGGTGATTCTCTTGAATTGCTTTCAACTTTTCGTTCCTTGGAGTACCCTTCTCGATCTCTTTATTATCCTTCTTCTCTCCTCGTTTCTGGAATAGAAGAAGAGTTCAAGAAAATGAGTTAGTAAGAAGGTTAGACATTCACGAGTAGTACAGTATATATAAAGACTTATACATACCTTGACCTTTTCATTCTTCTCAACGTCAGCTCGTGCGGCATTAAATGATCTGCAGAAGGTGGTTATAATCTCAAACATTTCATGAGGCTGAATCTTTGAATCATCACTTTCACCGAAGTACTCCTTTACACTCTCAAACTTCTCCTTTGCAGTGTCTACACGTTCACGGAGCTGAGAAACCTTGCGTATAGCGCTTAGAGCAAACATACCAATCTTGGTTGATCGTAGAAGAGAAACTTCATCTTCCAGCGACATAGACTCAACACTCAGATCGTCAGAATCATTATCCATATCAGTTGATTTGGACTTATTTGGTAGCTGATACACAACCTTGTTTGCCTTGGCCTCATGCAATGAGAGCTTACGAACATTCTCCAGCTGTGTCTCAACCTCTTCTAATTCTCCAACACATTGATCCCAATAGATTTTGTCCGCCTTAGAAACAGTTGGAAGGTCCTCTTTAAAGTCTAACAACTCCTCACTATTCCTCTGCACAACAAGTACAACATAGTGTAAGAATGTTGTCTTATTATCAAATGCCTTGGCCTGATTCAACTTGAGTAGAGACTTAATCGAGAAGGCTCCAGCCTTGCGTTTTTGTGTGTTACCCGCTGTGTTGAGACGATTGCCAATGTTAAGCACAATACCAAAGAGCTTCCGTAATCGGACAGAGTTGAGTAACTCGTCACATGCCTTCTCTATACAATATACATCTTTTGCCAAATCATGAATACACCCACGAAATTGCAACTTGAATAACAAGGCTCGAAGCTTCCGTTTCGACTGCTTCACTGTCATCATGGCTACCATGAACTTTTCACATTCACATAACCTTTCAAAGTTCTTAGCGGCTGATTCTCCATTCTTACTAGCCTTCATATAATCCCGAAGTGACTTTCGTTCAGCAAGTGTTGGCATATATTCGATAATACCTTGAGCTTGGTTGGCAGTCATGACTGTCTCATCAATCCTATCAACAGCCTGTGCCATATCATCGTAACTTATCCGTAGCCTAGCCAATATAATACCACCATTATTTGCTCTCTTGGGATCGATAACCTGTACTACATTCTTATTCGAGCTTGTATTCCCTCCTCCGCCAGTAGCACCGGCACCGCTCGTCAATTTGAGCTCTGCTTGGAATAGATTTGTAAATTCCTTTTCATCAATTTCAATCTTATCAATTTCAGTATCCTCCTCGACCATTGCCCAGACACTATTCGAATTAACCTTCGTATCTTCCAATGTTTCCCAATGCAATCTAGTACGACGATGTGTATCCTTCTGCCGTTGTTGTTTCCTTGATGTCGTCGATGATGATGAGGCACCATTATTCGAGGATGAGTTTGCCGGTAAATTATGATTACCATCCATAACTGATGAGTCGACTCCATCACGTTCCATGGCATTCTTAACAGCACCCATGGGCAATCCCAATTTGAGCATTTTGAAGTATTTTGCATAGGCTGGATCATTCTTCAAGGGTACACCCTGCTGCTCTTCTCTGGGCAGTGGAGCTGGAAGGTTGTGATCACCATCCATGACACTCGCGTCAAGTCCATCACGAGTCATTGCATGTTGAACTGCAGGCAAGGGCATTCCTACCTTGAGCATCTTGAAGTACTTTTCATACTTTGGATCATTCTTCAATGAAGGCCTATTGTCGCCACTAGTCTGTGGCGGCGGTGGAACACCACCACGATTGGCAAGCATGGCCGATAGAGCATTCCTTGGATTAACCTGCTGTTCATCATTATCTTCGTCATCATCAACCTCCTTCGCCGCTCGTGGCGCCACAGAAGACTCGGTAGTATTAGCACGTTTATTCAACATTGCCATGAGTGCACCTCGTGGGTCTTTCTCTTCATCAACCTTCTTGTCTTCTTGAGGTGTTTGCTGTTCACCACCACAACGTTGTTTCAATAACATGGCATTCAAGGCACTCTTTGCATCATTATTAGTACTACTACTCCGATCTATTGATGCTGGTGATGGCGTCTTCTTCAAATTATCACGCCATGAAGTAGATCCGCCCCCGCTACTAGTCGTACTCGTCGGAGCTGATGCAGATGATGATAAACGTGCCAAACTATTCGATTTGTTAGTTGCAATACGTTCTCGTATTAAGGTGGCAACATCCTTGGTTGGTGGTGGTTGTTCATCCGATTGGTTAGTATTCTCCTCCTCCTCTTGCTGTTGCTGACGGAGTAACTCTTGTTTTTCACGATATGTCAATTTCTTCTTTTGTGGTGGAATAAAAACTTCCTCCTCTTCTTCTACATTAACCACTTCGTTGGATGTATCATCTTTATCATTTGTTACCACCACCCCAGAAATCACCCTTTCCGGAGTAGAAGTCTTTCGTAACTTAATCTGTCCCAAAAATGGATGTTGTGAAGTAGTAGAAGACGATGCTTCTTCCACCTCATTTTCTTCAGTAACATTGTTGGCTTGTTGACTACTGTTTGAATCTGTTGTATCCTTCTTAAACGATGAAGAGGAGGATGGCGGTGGTATAGGTGGCTTAGTCTTACGCAATTTGACTGCAAATGGATTATCATTCTGTTGCTGTTGACTTTGAGTAGGAGAAGACATGGCAGCCGATGAAGGAGGTAATCTTCTTGAAACCATGTCTTTTTGTCGAAATGGTGAATTACTAACACTATTAGTTGTTGATGATGATAACTCGTTCTTACTTGATGATGACTGTTTTGCAATTGCAGCTGATGATTGATAAACAATCCTAGATTTTCGTACCGTCGTTGTTGGTGAATCTTCCTCTCCTTTTCCTAACTGTTGTCTAGTAGTAGTAGCAGGCTGTGAAGTACCATGCTCTTCCGGTATACTATTATACGAAGATTCACCTCCAGGTCGTATTATCTTCTTACTCTTGTGGAATGTACTACCCATTTTTTCTGCATCCTTGAATATATTACCAGTCGTTGTCTGTTGTGCATTATTATTCTTGTTAAAGGAATGATTACTACCAATATCATCACATGTTAAGGAGGATGATTCGGAATATTGCTCTACTGATATTACTGGTGATATTGTATGTTGCTGTTGTTGTACATTGTTGCTTGAGCTTGATGATAATGGTGAAGTTAAGGTCCCGTTAGTTGGTTGTACTGCCGCCGATGAAGGTGGTGTAGGTGTATCAATTGTCATTGACTTGGTACTAACTGTAATTTGTGGACTTGTACGTCCTCCTCCTGTTCCTGAACTGCCACTCCGTTTCATTAATTTTATGGCTGAGTTATTTGCAGCCTGCCTAGGGCTGTTATTACTTCGACTAGTTACACTACCTCCCCGACTACTACCCACTGAACCACTATCAAATGCAAAATCATTTACATCTAATCCATTAATTTCAGATGGTATTACAATGTTAACCTCCTCAATTTGCTGCTGTTGTTGTTTAGCAGTGATATTAGTGCGTTGTTGCATCCTTTGTCTCATTCGACTTCTTGCTGAGTTATTATTACTACCTGAAGAGGGGGCTGGTATTCGAACTGATGATGGTTGAGAATTGCCCAGACTATTCCGTCCTGTGCTATTAGTTCGTTGTTGTTGAGTACCACTACTGCCGAGACTATGCCGAGCGGCACGCCGTCGAGCCGCGACACTATTGGTGTTGGATGTGTTACTTGACACACTAACATTATCATCCTCTCTACCCCTATCTCTTACCCTGCTATTGTTGGACTGGGAGCGTTGATTAACAAATGAATCTAACGATCTACGCCCCCCAGAATTGGATGAAGATTGTCGTGACGTTGGATATTGCTGATGCTGTGTTGGATGACTATTATCACTACCACTGCCATATTTATCATTATACGATGCACCTCGTTCTAAATAGCCACTTAATCCAGTACCACCACCCTCCCTTCCTCCACTATTAAAACTACCACTTCCTCGTTCAAAGTAACTATTAGATTGATTAAATCCACTAATATTAGAAAATACACTACCACATTCACTAACATCATCTCTATAACCACCACCGTCGCTATTACTAAAGGTACTCTCTTTGGATAAGGTGTATGCATTTGCTAATGATTGTGTCCGTTCTGCCACCTGTTTAGTTTAATTTGTCAAATTGTGTTAGTACAGCACAATAATACAAAAAGCGCACCCAAAAATACAGAGAAATATATATATAAGAATAATAGATTTATAATATTGAACCACGTTACCTTTCGAACAGTAGATCTTGATCTAATACAACTCTGTTGATCTGTATATAGTTTATTCCGTCCTGCCCTTCCTCTTTGTTGCTGTTGTGTAGTAGTAGTATTTTGTTGGGTAGTGTTGTTTATATTGTTTGTGTTATTATAATTGGAGTGATTTTGCTGTATTTCATACTGCTGCTGTTGTTGTTGAGTTGGTTGATTAATATAGTTGTTAGATTGGTTTGCATAATTAGTAGACTGAGTTGAATACTGCTGTTGAGAGTGCTGCCGTC
>Ga0214479_100168_pt1 | contig 40500 bp, 36 predicted proteins | sample M1_20Mar14CPVII9_5_FD_165054 | JGI IMG/M metagenome (GOLD analysis project Ga0214479, IMG submission 165054) | Marine eukaryotic communities from Monterey Bay, California, United States - M1_20Mar14CPVII9sort6BwellE14 | ecosystem: Environmental > Aquatic > Marine > Unclassified | place: USA... | reverse complement strand
AATGATGAAACCATCTTCTTACCTCTTTGAAACACGAAACGCCTTCATTAAACCCCGAAGCTAGAGCTCGGACTGCACATTCTTGTCCCTTTCCCGTGAGGTCGGGATACTCGAGGTAAACAGCAAAGTCCTTGGTCGAACTGCAAGCACCACACTGTACAAATAAGTATATGTATGTTTTTCAAGCAAAGAGGAAACAGGGGAATCAATTGTGAGTACACTCTATGATGATATGAAATTATATACATATCTCCTTATTGGCGGTATCTTAGGTACGGACCCTCCGTACCTATCTTTAGCAGTATAATAGACACCCTTCCCGTCGCCCTACACCATATATCGGCATATGGGATTGTTAAGCAACATCTTGGCTTCAATATACTGCACCATTTTTATTTATAGGACCATTGGTTGTCGAGATATATTAATTCTAAGTAAGGGTGTACCATGAATTTTGATATTTTTTTTATTGTGAGTAACTAATAGATAGAACATTAAATATAATGATTTGTACAGTAAATCCAATTACAGACGTCTTGAGTATAACTAGGTTGAGGTGGCTGTAAGTTGTGGGGTATTGATATTGCGTATATTTAATTTAATCCATATGTTAGTAGAGGGCGGATGTCAATTTTGGTTGCTAATCGTGACCTCTACTTAACTATGTCGTCTGCAGCCTCCTATGCGGCTATTCCTACCGTACCGCCGCTGCCAATCTCATCATTAATGTTATTGTTAACATCTATGAAGTTTGTGGGGTTATAGATGGCGGTGGTGGCAAGTAGTAGAGGCTGCTCAGTAGAGGGTGATGATGGGGTCAAAATCATGGGTTGATGTAGTTGCAATTAAATAATTAAATAAATATAAATAATTGGCCGCCGTGGATTGTTGCATTATGGGAACCATGTTATTGCCGTCATTTGGAGCCACCATGGACCTGCTGATTCATTATGGTTGTGGAGTTATGCTCGTCACCAGATTTGACAAATAGGTACGGATGCCATTTTTGAATTTTTGCACAGTCGACATTTGATGAACCATATTCGATCAGTTGTACACAACAATAGTGCTAAGATGATGTTATCCGTACAATTCGAGGGTGGAGAACATGATGGTGCACTCTAGATTGCCTAGAAACGATCTAGAAGCTGAGATATTGGCATTTGAAAAAGTGCAAAAATAGGTACGGAGGGTCCGTACCTAGCCAACAAGGAGATATAATCAGATATACTTACGGCACCCCAATGTGTCATCTCGGCACCATCAGCAAGCATCTCTTCTTCACTGTTGTATGTTTTCATAGAATACTTGGTAGGACACTGAGGGAAACAGAAGTTAATACACATCACAAGCACATCCAAGAGGAGAGGGAGGTAGAGGTGTTAGTCTATCCAGAGCCGCATGTCTATGACCATACAATTAACCTACTTACCTGATCGGCATCAAGTGACTCCATATCATATGTCAAACCACAAGCTGCAGTCTCCCACAAATCCAACTGCGCCGCATTTTGAGCAGGTGAAGTACAAAAGCCTTCCTTTGTTGCTCCAGTGGTATTGTATGGGTTGCAAACCATTTGATAGGGGTTGGTAGCATCCATTGCTTTGAGTTGGTTAACAGTTTTCCCGCTATGGTCTCACTAGTGAGACCATTTTGACTAAGCTTTTTTACTAGCTATCATAAAATATTGTAAAATAAGTTTCAGTTGACGTTCAATGGCTCTATAGAAAGCTGAGATTATGCTCTACACGACGATATGCGGTATCAGTTCAAACCGCTACTAGATCCTATGTTATAGATGCTACTAAGTCAGCATAAGTTCCCAGGCATGATTTTTTGCTGAGACTCATGACCTCACAACCATGACCCTCGACGCCGCCGACGGCGATATGGAGCTCCTGTTCATCCTAGACAATAGGATGATGATGTTTCTAGAACAGAATTGTCTCCTCTTTCACGTGGTAACAGCCGTTTCTAGTGATATTGATGACATGGTGTTCAAAAAGTTGTTCAAAGATTGTATTGATGTTTATGTTTATTGCATCGTCATCACGTGCTAACTACGATAGTAACACTACTTATAGTCCATATACATTGCAAGCTCTTGATACAGTCGCCGCTTCTTATATCGAATAAGGTCTAGTGTGATTTCCAGGACCATCGTGGTGGTCTATGGTCTTCGATTTACGTCGACAAATGTGGCTGGTTGTCGTCGACGACGACGTTCTATGTGGGTTAGTACTTCTAGGCTAATTATAGGCGCTACATTTATATTCTACACTAGTCATACACTACAATATTGTTCAATGGCACCTACTAGAGGATGCAGTGGTGGTCCACCATTCATATCTGCCATATTGCCATCGCTTCCTCCTCTTTTATCTACTAGTGATGGCCAGTTCGTCAGTTTTGCAAAAAAAGTAACTTTGTTAGTGGAATCTCTACGTAAAAAGGATACCAGAACTGACTTAGCGGGAAAACTGAAAACTGTTAATCCAGTAATCTGGGACGCTTGTTAAAGGAATTGCTGCTTTATCAGACGGACAGGGTTCGTCACCATTGATACAGTGACAATCACCACAAGATCCGTATTGTGCTTTTGGTTCGGGAGGTGGATGACAATATAGAAATCCAGGTTCATTAGGTTTTAAGAAGTGGCAACTGTTGATCCCCACAAGCCCAAAGACCCATGCTAGTGTCGAGATAATTGCCGTGCCGCAAGAGACTTTACCATGGGGTACTGAACAACATGGCCTGCATCCCCCATTTTGAGTATCTTCAAGTTCCATCCATTTATCATCAGACATCTTCTTGTGTACTATATTATTATTATTGTAAAGAGGAGTATTGTATGGAGATAAATACGATATTATATTGATACTTTATCACCAGAGACGTCGCTAGGTAAACTATGATGTTGCAAATAGTAAGATGGTGTTCTCATTTTAAAGATTTTTTTGCATGCAATCAAGGATACCTCAAATGCCTCAAGGTAGGTATATCCTCCTTCTTCCTCTCGCTCGTAGAGTATGTACGCTGCTTGATCTTTCTCCTGCCTCCCCTCAGTTGCTATAAACTTATCTCCTCTCTCTTTCTACTCTTACATTATCATCTATACCAGTACCTACTTATAAAAGATATCAATCATATCTTAGACTTTTTATCTCTACTTTTATTAGTTTATTGGAAACTTAAACAATTAAGTACAAACAGATTCGCTCGCACAAACACTCTCTCTTCAGTGTAATGTACACAGACAAACGTATCACATACGCAAACAGGAAAAACTCAGTGACAGCAGTATATTGGATATAAACAAAATTGTACGACAAGGATTGAGAAACCCCTTGCATTGGCTACTTAGGCAGTTTCCTCAGCGGCGGGAGTATCAACTTCATCATCCTTGGGTACTACCAACTTGCGCTGACTAGTAGATAACTCGTATGCCTCCTTAACTTCCTCGGTAGGTCCTGAAAGATCATAAGCAGCACCCTTGTGATGGGAGATATCAAGTCCAACCTCTTCCTCTAGGGAGTCAACACGGAATAATCCCAAAATGTTAAGAAGATGGAAGTAGGGGATCATGATAACACAGACCCATCCAATAATCCAAAGGACACCGCAAATCTGAGCAGCAAGGAGGGATCCATCACCCGATCCTGCTCCCCACATGTAAAACCATCCTGCTTTACCACCCTCAGCAATGGGGGCAGTACTGTAAGCCTTGGCCATACGCTCTGGCTCGGCGAAGAGACCGACGGCAATACATCCCCAGATACCATTACCAAAGTGGACAGGAATGGCATCAACGGCATCATCAATCTTCAACTTAACAAGGAGGTTGGACCAGAAGATGTAACACCATCCAGCAACGATACCAATAACAAAGGATGCCCATGGAGCAACGATGGAGCAACCGGCGGTGATACCAACAAGACCGGAGAGGGCACCATTCATACACATGGTAATATCGTACATAGTCTCACCAGTCTTACGGCGGTATAGCATCATGTCAGTGAACATGGCGGAGACTGATCCAGCAGCGGCGGCAATGGTAGTAGTTACACAACATAGGGCAGCAACATCTCCGGCAGTTGAGCTTGCAATGACAAGGGTAGAACCGGGGTTGAATCCATACCAACCTACCCAAAGGATGAAAGTACCAAGAACCTGAAGAGCAACGGAGTGGGGAGGGAAGTCATGTGGCTCGGGCAATTCATTACCATCAGCATCGTAGAATCGTCCAATACGAGGTCCTAAAATCTTGGCTGCAATTAGGGCGGTAATACCACCTGTCATGTGCACAACACCCGATCCGGCAAAGTCATGCATACCACATCCGAATGGTGGATTACTATTGAATGCCGTGAGGAAACCACTTGAACTCCAGATGGAATATACAACGACGGGGTATACAAATCCAGTAAGCATGAGAGAGTAGCATAGGTAGGCCTCGAACTTGCAACGCTCGGCGACGGTACCAGCGACGATAGTAGCGGCGGTGGCAGCGAATGCGAATTGAAAGAACCATGAAACTAAATCACCACCACTGGTAAAGCTACCAAGGAAGAATCCAGAATTACCAATGAAACCCTTCTTGTCAGCGTCAGAACCACCATATGCAAATGCATATCCTACAGACCAAAATCCCAATGCACCTCCACATGCATCTAATATATTCTTAAGCATGATATTCTTAACATTCTTCTGACGGACACTACCAGCACATAACATTGCAAATCCAGCCTGGAATGAATGTCATCAATTTATGAAGAGAGATGTAGTAACTTCTGTTAGTATGTGGTTTGCAAAGGTAATCAATAAAGGCAATCTAAGTTCAAATGAAGTATTCAAATCAACGAGACTTCATATTGAACACATGAATCACAAGTTAATAAAACAATACACGTGTGGACTTTCCTGCATAAAGAAGACCATAGTGGCGGAGAAAATGAGGAAGAATACATCAAGTCCTGCATTTGTTTCACCGGTGAAAGCGAATGATGCACAAACTCCTGCCTCGGCGGAGGCGGGGTCTAGTGCGGATGTATCCTCACAGTAGTCAGGAGCGCTCATATTGATGGTTGTTTATTTGATCGTAATATTAATGGTAGCAGTAACCCCCAATTGAAATATTATGAGAGCATTGTGTTGATGATTGAGAGGCCCTTGATTATTGACAGCCATCTTCATCTAAATTTTTCGGATCTTTTGGTCACATGCGGTATTAAATAACAGATATCTACATAGGAATTAGTACTTTCATTACGCATTACCCCCAAAATTTCGGCAGATAATGACCCCCCATAGCCTCGGATAGGATACCTAAAGCAGCTGATATTTTCAGTTCAAGCAAAAAAGCTGGCACTGCTAGAATACGAAGTTAAGCCCACGTACTATATCTTTTTCCACGGGCATTATGCTCGGTATCATGATTGATGTGCCCATCATCCCCATGCCTCTGAATGAAATACGTTGGCAGTTTTTTATTCATCGAAACAGCTTTAAGGCGGCGATGATGCTTAGGAAATGCCTACGAAAAAAGCGGCACTGTTAGAATACGAAGTTTAATAAGCCCACGTCCTGCTAGTTTATACATAATACTATCTATAAACTATGGGGTATTAACGATATAAATATCGCTGACTCACTCTCTAAAGCGTGTGTCTCCCCCGCTATTGATCTTACACAGTGTAACACTGGGTCTAAGGAGGGTGATAGTTCCCCTAACAACAGCTTGGAGAGAAATAGATCATATAAATGAACCGGAGCCCTCCGTTATGAGAAGCTTGCCACAAGAACAAAGTCTTGTCCAACATGAAAAACGTGCTGGCTGCATCGTCCTCATAAACAATTCGATTAAAACCTCCGACCACATTCTCCCTATTCCTCCCAACAACATAGTCCACCGTAACTAGACGGTATACAGACCATGCAAGCCATCGCTACTTGAAACTCAAATCCTCCTCACCCAACACAACACACTGACGATGTTCAACCTGCTCCACCGTAGCATCAATGCCTTGAGGGTCCAATACGTCACATATACGACGTGCTGTCCAATCAACGTGGACGTTATGTTCCTGTATGTATGTATTGTTATATATAGAGAGATGATATGATTGTATGTGTGTTAGGGGCTGATGTGTCATGTGAGAATAAGGAGTTCAACAGCATGCTGTACCGCCGATGTACCACCATCATCTGCCGCCGCCGCCAAAGCATACTATCACGAGTATACAGTGGTATGAACTCAACGATATATCTTTGCAAGAGAGTAGTATAAGAAAGGATATTATTTTTGTTGGCATCACCCACCAATCGCCCACCATCGATTCAACCGCTCAACCTCACTCATCACTTTAAAAACAATTGCAATAACAACAGCACTCACCATATAACCAATCATCGGGGCCTCGGCGGCCTCGGCCGTACCATCGGGCGGTTTACCGTGCTTCCTCTTCATTGCCTGATAGTAGTAATGCAATCAAGCGAGAGAGAAAAATTATGAGCTCATAATTCAGTGAATTAGTGCAGTGTAAAATATTTTGTACTAAGGTTCTACGAGAGATTCTACGAGAGATTATTTCTGACACCACAGCCATTCATTTTTGAGAATTTACCATCTGCCGCAAAATGCCAAATTCTGATTGGATGGTATCTTTTTGTATCTTTTGAATCAATGGCGACCTAACGATCCATCTCCTTTATGAGGTTCATTGCAAGCAATCTCAGTTTTAGAGCCGTTATTAGCTGTATATTCAGCTATATTGACCTACCGGCATAGTCCTCCGATATACGGCACGACATTGCTGTTGTATGCGGCATAGGCGGCGCAGGACGGGGGTGTGATTGCAATGATTTACTCGCCATAGTTTGAACCACATACCTACACACGACGTATCATCACCAATACCCAACCAGTAATATATCATACGGCTGCCCATCTATTATAGTACCCAACGAAATTGTATAGAAAGCTATCAAGAGTGAGTTGCATACTATTAATTCTCCTGACAATTCAAGATGAATGAGAAGAGGAAGGTTAGTAAGTCATCCAAGTCTTCAAATGAACAACAACAAACCCAAAACAAGAAAAAGAAGACAAAAAAGAAGGACAAGAAGTATAACTTTCCTCCCGAAAAGAAGGAGAAGAAGAAAGACGGAGATAATAACACGTATACTACAGTCGCCTGCGGATTAAACAAACACTGTACTAATGAAGGAATGAAAGATGATCTTACTACCACTTCGTTATTCATTTCTAAAGCGGCAAATAGGGCGTCCTTTGTCATGACAGACTTGTTCCTACTCCGACACCAAACTACTGATGATGTTAAACGTCCTGCTGGTTTGACCAAAAGCAGGGATATCTTCTGCATATATTAGGTAGAGGATAATCCATTTTCGACACGTGGAAGATGTCTTCTTACCTCTATCTAGTTAGTTCACTCTACTAAGTACATACCTACTCTGATGGGTAGAGATATATACTTCAGATTGAGATATGCCTTTGTCATATATCGAATATGGCATAATCAATACAAGGAGTAACCTTTACAGTAGCAGCCGTTATTATTGTAGTCTTATAGGCATTACAAGTAAGCCATCTATGGCTTGTAACCCCCATCAATACACCCCTTGCTCTATCACATTACAGTTCGCCCATTCCCATACCACCTCCAGCAGCTCCAGCTGCACCACCGCCTTGGCCCATCATCATTTGTTGACCTTCCTTGACACTCTTCCTCCATTTCACAGGATCATTCAATATATCTTTCATCTCATCTGTACCAAACATATCACTAACTGCCTTATTCCCAGCGACAGATGGATCATTTAACAATTGTAATCGTGCCTCTTCAATCTTATCATCATCTGCTAATGCATCCTGTAATACACCACCCAACTTACTCATGGCAGCGGCAGGATCTTTCATTATTTGACCAAACCCTTGCATCATTTGTACTACCGTATCCATAGCTTGTGGGTCACTAAATATCTCCTGCATTTGTCCAAATGCTGCAGACATTGCCTCTTGGAACTTAGCTGGATCAGCTCTATATTCAGCAATTTCCTCAGGTGTGGCAGTACCCTGTGCTTCCATCATGGCAAGGACTTCATCTTTTTGATCGATTATATTTTGTTGCATATCCATGGATGTTAGCATTGACATTGCCTCGGTCATTTGATTTTTAAGTTGATCAGCGTCCATGTTTAGTAACTCATCCATTGCTCCTTGCATACCAGAGAACTATCATTATGTTGTTGTGTATCGTTGTACATCGTTTGTCATAGGTGTGTGGGTAGGTGTAGAAATGTTGTTTGATGTAATGGTTGCATTCAAGAATGAGTTAGATGTCTACAAGATACATAATCGACATAAAAGCAACATAAATATAATATCAACTCACCATTTCTTTAACCTGTGGATCATTCATACCTTCCATAACCAACTGTTGTAACTGTGCTGGATCTAAATCCTTCATAAGTGCACTTATATCCATGTTTTCCAAGTCCATACCACCCATTAATGATTCCAAGTCTGCTAATCCACCACTACCTGCACCCTTCTTTTCAACAGCCATACGGTCAGCGGCCATTTTATTTAATTCCTCAAATGATGCAGCACCTTTATTACGTCGGTTGCCTCCTACACCAAATTGAGCGTTTGTGGGCTATATTGTTATTGTTTGTTTTGTTGTGTTGTGCATATGATATGAGCATCATGTTGATTGTACATATGTCATACCGAATAGCAAATATTATTTAGAGATGTGACGGCATAGAAGTATATTGCAAAATTATTGCAAAAGGTTATTAGATTGATATAATGATGTATGAAACGTGGAAATCAACATACAACATCAATCTCTCAAGAAATCGCATCGAAACAACTTAATGACTTACCAATATCAAACCTAGACAAACCAGAGATGTCATACCCATCGCTTTAAACGTTCTTAGTACCATATTTGTATATTATTAGATTGTTATTGTATATTGTTGGAAGTTATGATGGAATATCGTACTCAAACTTGAGATGTGTGAATGTGTGGATGCAAAAAAGTGGTGTTAGATAACTAAACCTACAAAAATGGATATCCCCCGCGCGCGGCAGAAGATTGAGAGTGAGTGCCATAATTCAGTTTATATTATCTAGTTGATTGAGTTGTATGCATACCAAACATATCCTACGCCTTGCCATAGTATTCGTGGCTTTATTTGAATTCAGTATCAGTAGTAGTAGTGCAAGTAGTAACGATATAGATAAGAGTTGTATCGAATCTAGTGAACAAAATTGCAATACTAAAAATAATATCATTATGTCTGCATCCAACAACAAAAAGTATAAACAAGATGGCGATGAGGCACGTCAAATTGCACAATATCTACCCTACTTCCCATTCAAGGGTATTCCAAAATTCTATGATATTGGTGGTTTCCTCGAAAAGCCAGAAGTATTTCAACAAATTGTTGATATATTCGTTGAAAGATATAATGAAATTGGTATCGATTCCATTGCAGGATTAGACGCACGTGGATTTATATTAGGCCCGCCTATTGCACTTGCAATGAAGAAACCCTTCATCATGATGCGTAAGAAGGGGAAGATGCCTAATTCTATATCATCAGATGAATATGATACCGAATATGGTAAACGAAGTGGTATGACTGTACAACGTGATAAGATTAAGAAGGGTGATAGAGTATTAATTATTGATGATTTAGTTGCCACTGGGGGTACGTTAAGTTCAGCAATTAACTTAGTGCATATGCTAGGCGGTGAAGTTGTGGAATGTGCATGTGTCGTTGAATTAAAGATGTTTATAGATCCACCCAAGGATAGTGGCTTGCCAAATCGAACAGAATTATTTACTAATCAAAAGATCCAACATGTACCTGTGTGGGGACTGATATCAGAAGATGTATTAACTAATGAGGCTAAATTGCCAGAGGGTTATGTAGATGATGGTGAGGAGCATTAGAAGTTAGAAAAAGATTGGAGAAGAAGATACTAAGTATGGTAGTGACGAAGTGAAACTATCACTTAAGTCTCAAGGAAAGAGGACTTGACGGTATAGGTTGAAAGGCATATAAGTTAAGTTGCCTTATCACAAGAAGTACTGTTTGTATGAGTAAAAGATACAATGTACTGTAACTTTGCTTCCTTATTTGTTTGAGTTTAGATAATGCAAAGCAGATCAGTGTATCTTCTATGATATTTTCAATATGTTGCAGGTGTGGCTGAACTGCACCTGCAGCTTAAAGAGCATCTCAATAGTAGGATTGGCAAATAGCACGTCTGACGCTTGCGCTAGCATTACCTCGTGACTTATGTATGATTTCACGTGTACCTGTCACGAAGTTTGCGTGATCAACCCCCATCACAAACAAAGGCCACTCTATCTAACAAAAGTAAGGCTTAGTAAGGCTTACTATTGATATACAATTAGATGAATATATTAGGATTATTCCTAATATTCAACACATTACTCTTCATAATCGCCTTTGGTATATCACTTGCAATACTATACACCCATAGCATCGACAACAACCTTCTCCAATTTCTTGATAGTCTCGATACAAACCCCAACTATTTATTTAGAGAAGTATCAGATATTGTATTTGGTATTGAGATTGAACATATATTATTTGGTGCGGTTGTTATACTTGTTTCTTTGTATTATTATACTTGAAGAGAAGTGTTGTTATACTTGTTTCGTTATATTATTATACTTGAAGGTACACATCTTGTGCATCGAAAATAAATTGGACCAGCCATTAACACGATACCCCCAACGAAAAACAAATAGTATAAAGTAGGATGAGCAGCGACGAATTTGTGCATGTTACAAATAATAAGCCGCAAAAGGATGTGCCAATGGGGGCAAGTTCAACGGGAGGCTCTCAAACAGGTAATAATAATGGACAAGTCGGTTCTTTACGCGATTTGCTAGAGTCTTTAAAGTTTGATATGAGTGGCACTAACAATAATAACACTAACACTAATGAAGGAGGTGATTATGATATGAACGAAGGAGCTGATCAACAACAGCAACATCCTCAGCAACAATATTTTCGTAGAACAACTGATAATGCAGAAGGTCCAGAGTATGACGATGAACAATCTGGACAGATATTTGGTGAAGATGATTCTAATCTTCATCAACAATCATCAGAAGAACAACATCAACGTCGGCAATATTCAAATTTAGATGGTACTGATGATGAACAATATGATAATAATAGATCACAAAGTAGTAGTACAGATAATGAACAGCATCCATATTCAAACACAAACAACAATACAACATCAGATGATGAATCACAATATACTACATCATCATCAGAATCCAATAATTCATACAAAGAAGCCGGATATTCCAATGAGGAAGATTATCTATTCGATCAATATGGAGGGATAGGTGGCACATCGGAAGAACGTGCTGAGTTGGCAGAGGCGTTATTACATACCTTAAATGTAGGACCAATGGCGGATGATTTATTCTATGAAGAGGTGGCAATGTGTTTCTTGAGATGTAGGGAACGACATCGGATGAGAATGCGGAGAGAAGAGTTACGAGAAAGGAAGAGGGCTAAACGAAGAGAGAAGAAGAGGGCAAAGAGAAGAGCTGCGGCAGCTGATAATAGAGATAGACAACAGCAAAGTACTGGTGGTGGTGTTGGTGCTAGTATGAAAACTGTGCATAAGGGTCAACCGACACGACAACAGCAGCCGACTAGTGGTGAGGAAGGTGATGTGAATGAACGCATGTCACGATTGAATATGAGAGAGGCACGTCGTGCCGCTTCTGCCCAGTTTACGAATAATGGTGTTGAATCACAATCGGAGTATGAACATAATGATGACGATGATGATGATGATGATGCAGAATCTGATTATTCAGTAGATTTAACAAGAATATCGGAAGGTATGGGGAATGTTAATGTTGAATCTGATTATGAAGGTAAACAAGGACGTACTAGACGATCGAAGCCTAAGCCAAGACGATCTCGTGCCAATACAGATAAGACAACCGACACTGAGGAGAATATACATGCTGATGATGATTTATCAGCACCATCCACACCAATGAGTTCAGACGCAGAAAAGGATGATGATAGTTTCATCATGGGAGGTGGACATAATACTGGCGAGAGTGGTACAGACTTTAATGATTCAGAACCCGTTATGATGGGAGGAGGACGTACTAGTGAAGAAGACTTGGATGATAATGAAGATGAGGATACTGCCTATGGTGTATATAAATCACATTATAATGATGATAATGAAGAAGATGAAGATGGCGAAGATAATAATGGGAATAAGGTACCAGAAGATCCAGTATTTCGTGTTAATCTCAAGAGTAATGGTGGTGCTACTGGTGCTGGGAAGAAGGGAAGGAAGAAGAATAGCAAGTTTCCTCCACCACCTCCGCCACCCCCTCCTCCACCGCCTAGGGCTAGTAGTGCTGCTGCAATGGGAGAAGCACCAATGGATGTAGATACTGGGGATTCAGGGGAGCAACAACAGCCTTCATGGGAGGAAAAGATTGCACGCGGGGCACGGGTCGCTGCTGATGCGGCATCTGCATTACATAATGATCATCCATCACTCCGTAGAGAGTTTAGTATTGGTCAGAACATTGCCTCTGACAATGAAGGACCTCGTGGTGGTAAAGGAAGTCGTAAACATCGTAATACAGCATCGGTCCCAAACATGGGAGGATTTCAACAACAGCAACAGCAACAACAACCCATGTATGGGTTTGGTATGCAAGTTGAACATGAAGATCAGTTAGATGCATCGACAATATCACCAGATGAGGATGATGAAAATACGAATATCAAGCGTCAACGGGTTGCAACGTTACGTGATGAAGGACGTTCATACTACATCAATGGTGCATACAGGGAGAGCGTACTTTGCTACACTGAGGCTATCGGGGTACACACTGATAACTTTCAATATACATCATCGAATAATGATGATACACTAGCTGCCTTGTATGGTAATCGTGCCGCGGCACTAATGATGACGGGAGCATATGAAGGTGCCTCTGCAGACTGTGAACGTGCCTTATCATGTACAGAACTAACCTCCACAACAGGAGTAGAGAGTGGTCCAGCCTTCAAGTCTAAGATACTCTGTAGAATGGCACGTGCGTTACTTAAAGCGGGTAGTATATGGGATGCAGATAAGGCATTCAATAATAGTATCCAAAGTGCCAAGGAGGCTTTGTCAATCGTTGGAGCATCAGCTGCCGCGTCAAATATTGCCGAGGGTACTGAAGAGACTCGTAGTATGGAAAAGATATTGAATCAAAGTATTACTGATGCAACACTGGGATTGTCGGATGTGAAACGATATAGAGATGCTGCCGAAAGTGCCAAGCAAATACAAATGAATAAGGGTGTGAGTGCCGCAGCCGATAGAAGGAACAATGTTCAACTATTAATGTATATCAACTCGGCTCTTAGTGTTAGTCCTGGTAGCATGGATTTACATGAACAGAAGATTAATGCATTGGCATCACTCAAACGATGGGCAGAGCTGGGTAATCACTGTGAACGTCTCGCAGCCGAAATGGTCAAGATTGATGGTCTGTTTAAAGATGATTTGGCATCATTGAATCCATTTCCAGATGTTCGTCCTGCATCTTCTTTAAAACCAGATTTCTTCGAACGCAATTCGGATGATTTGTCTGACCCGGTATCATTGAGGATCTTAAGTCCAAAGGCTGTGTGTGATGCTGTGATACGTCTACCAAATGGTATGCTGCCATTATATTTACGCTCGCTGCGGCTAGAAGAACGATATACCGAAGCGGCCAAGGCAGGTGCCACTATAGAAACACACATGAGTAATAGCAAGCACAAGGGCGATAGAGGTAACGTATCCATGGCTTGGCTGTCCAGTGAGAGGGATAGGCTGCGTCGAACAATGTCGTGGAAGGAGAAGGGAGATACATTGTTTCGTAATGGAGATTATGAACGAGCTGCTGAGAAGTATGCACTTTGTTTAACCATTGATAATGATGGAAGTACTCCCGAGAATGAAGATTCTGGTGGAAGATTACATGCCGTGCTTCACTGTAACCGTGCCGCATGTTTAATGGCACTGAAGAAGTACCGTGAAGCCGTCAAGGAATGCACTGCTGCCCTTCGTATACATACTCATTACATGAAGGCTATGCTTCGTCGAGGTCGGTGCTTTGCTCGTATACGTCAATATCAAGAAGCGATTGCTGAGTATGAGCGCTATATTCAATTAGTCCAAGAGGCACGTCGCTCACCTCAGAATGCAGCCAACAGTAATGCAGCGTGTACATTTGATCGTCCTATTGACATTACCGAAGCGGAGTATTCAAAGGCGAAGCAAGAGTTGGCAGATGTACGAAAGTCTATGCGTCATGCAGCTGCAAATGACCAAGCACAACGCAAGAAGCAGCGAGATGCCCAGTTCAACTTTAACAAGAATTTCAAGGCGGCTGCAAATGATGCCGCAAGACGTCAACGACAGGAGGCACCTCCCGGTAGAAGTGATAATGCATACAATAGAAAGAAACAGTGGGATGCTGGTAATACAGGAGGAGGGCCTCAACCACATCGTTGGGATACTTTTGGTGGCAGTTCACCTAAAACGAGAGGCTCGAGAAGTAAGAGGGAGCCACCGGCTGGAGGTAAACCGAGTAGTGGTCCTAGCGCATCACGAAGGAATCATAATCGAACACATAACCAACAACAGCAGCATCCGTCTGCAGCCGCCAAGCCTGATCCAAATGATCACTATCATGTCTTGGGGTTGAACCACACAGCCTCATCAGCTGAGATTAAGAAGGCCTATCATAAGATGGCTTTGAAGTACCACCCAGATAAGAATTCAGATGAGGGCGCAGCAGACATATTCCGACGAGTTAAGTTGGCGTATGAGGTGTTGGGAAATGATCAATCAAGGATTGCTTATGATGCTCAACGGCGTGGTAGAAGATAGACAATGTGCTCAACTAACGTCTATAACTACAAAGAGATGAGACATACAACCAAACTTTACTTTACAACACATACAAGGAGAGATCTTTACATCTATACCAACAGAGATGAGGCTGCAATCACAAGCACAGATGATAATATGAGTCCAAGTCTACTGTTTGAAGAGTTCGTGTCGGAATCAAGAGCCTTCGTGTCTTTTGAAGCATCCACATGATTACGATGGGTCATATCAGAAGTCTTTCCTTGAACTTTGATATAATCTATCAGCACTTCCTCATCAGCTTCGTCACCTTCTACACCGATACTAATCTCCAAATTATCAGCATCTGGAGCTTTGAAATGAATACTCATGTCTTCGTACCATTCACGCTCTGTGAAGTAACTGCCACCCCAACACTTTTCTCCAGTGATTGTACCCCCATTCAAACCATACTTTAGACAAAGATTATCAGATGGATCCAGTGTAGTCGCGACATAGGTTGAAATAGAAACCTTATATTCATTGAAAGGGCTTCCGTCAAGAGACAACTCGTTTGTCTTAACCTCGGAATTTCCTCCGGTGGCTCCGCCGTGAATTCGTACTACGCCAGCTCTTTTCTTATCACCTTCTAATGCAGAGACATAGTGTGTTGCTTTGTCTTGAATGGAGAAAATGCCGAACTCGTCATAGAAGTTGTCTTCAAGAATAGAAACATATCCACCCGTGCTTTCTAGCCCATCAAAGTTCAAGACATTACTATCATTAGCAACTTGAGTGGTAGCTGGAATAGTACTGGTGGCTGAAGGAGGGGATGGAGTAGTCGTTGCTGGAGTTGTTGATTGAGTCTGAGTATAAGTACCAGTACCATCACAATCAAACGATAAAGGAGGATTGTCTGTTGTGCAAACGTTATCTTTGATCCACTTGTATTGGGCTCCTGAGGTTCGTGCATAAACACCAGGAAACTCGGGATGCGCGCTGCATGAGAAGGGAAAGTTATCAATATGTGAGCAAAAACAAGATCAGCTCCTCCGAATACGAGCAACACAACTCACCATCCATAGCCCCATGAAACAACTGGAAGATGCGCGTTATCATTAGTAATGAAGATGAAAGAGAGATTAGTAACTTTTGTTAGTGCGTGTGGGTTGCAAAGGCAACCAAACAATGGCAAGTGATGACCAAAAGTAGCCAAACCACAGATACTTCAGTTAACACACGACATCACTTCATAAGACAAAACAAACGCGGACTTTCCAGCTACTTGAGTATCATTTCCATCATCAGATCTGATGACTAAGGGTCCTCCACTATCACCTATCAAAATGGAGAAAGAGAGTTAGTTGATTGTCCATCAGAACATTATCAATAAACATGGGCATGGCGACTTACCTTGACAACTGTCTTCTCCAACATCTGCCGCGCATAACATGTTGTCGCTGATCATGTTACTGTAACTACCCATCTGTCCACCGAATGACATCCCAAACATCTCGAATCCTCCGATTGTACCAGTGGAAGCTTCACATTCTGACTTAGATACTGTATATACTTCTGTATGTTGGAGAATCGGTGCTAATCTACTTGCACTAGAAGGATCAGTATCGCCGTAGCCCATTGTCGTTACTGCCCGATTACCCCCGATAAAGTCTGGATTGACATTTACAATAGTACCTTCAGTAGCATCACTCTCGAGAAGTATCAACATGAGATCATTATCAGTTTGTTGAGCATTATACATTGGGTGAGGATACTGGCCCTTTACTCTAATCTCTTCTCCATCATCTGTATCTCTCAAGTCATGACGGCCGATGACAACCTTGATATTCGAACTATACTGTTGTCTACAGTGAGCAGCACTTAGTACAACCTGTGAGTGAGAGTGATACACATGTGAGAGGATTCGAAGATGATGAATGGATAAATGAATGAACAGATTTTATACTTACATTGGGAGCAATCAACGATCCGCCACAGTAGTGGCCATAGGAATCTTGCAAAGATACAGCATAGTTATAACGTCCGTCTTCTGCATTGGTACCTCCAATAACACGAGTATCTTCGTTTAGACTTCGTAAAGATGTTGCAGCCGCTGCTACAGTAGCACATATCTGTGATAATAATAAAGCTTTGGTTATGTTCTTCATGTTACTTATTGGTTGTATTGATAAAGCTGTTGCCGTCGGTCTCTTTTTGTTAATTATGGCCCTTTGTGATAAGGAGGACACACACAATGTACCTTTGAAACGATTTGCCACGGCTGATTGGATCGTACAAGAGACCTTAGGTAGAAAGCAAGAACGAAGAGCGAGTAGAACATTTAGGTAGTATCGTACAATGTAGCTTATGATCTTATGATACCACCTCATCATCTTGAGTATTGAGTTAGTAGGGGACAGGTGATATTATGTGTTCCGTAGGCATCGTAGGCCTGCAATAGCATATAAGAAAAGGTGCCATCATTAGCATATCTATTTGGTTTGCAACGATGACGTAATTAGGATACCTCTGATCTATTTGCTTTTTCAACATATTATATCGCACGCACACCAACCACACAAACACAAAGAAGAAGATGGGTCGAAACAAAGGTAAACAATGTGGAGAATTTGATAGGAAATGTCAAAATGCTCATCATAGACATACGGTCTATGTCGATCGTGCCTCTGAAGCAAACAGATATCGTAACCCTATGCAGATTGGTAGCGGACAGGGATATAGAAATAATGCTGCACCTTGCAATGATAGTATAGACAGAAGCAGTGGATATTGGCATAGAAACGGGAGTGCATATGGAGGAGGAGATAAGTGGTCATCAATCTTTACCTCTAATAGATCATCAAATGTACAAAGTAGTAGTAGAAGTATTGCAGCTGCAACGATGGGATTATCACATTTAAGACACCTATTAGAAGATCGTCAAATAGAAGATAGAGTGCATGATAGACAACATCGATTGAGACTTCAAAGATCAAGATTGTTGATTGAATCTTACAATAATGATATGATACAAAAGAGTACATCTACAAAGTCAGCAGAAAAAGATAGACATGAAGCTGGTTGGTTACTATCTTATGATAAAGATGAATCACAACATAATACAACAAATAGTATTCCATCTTTACAACAACTTGCTGCTCAACAACTTGGACCGATATTACCAATATACTGTGCATCACTTGGAAATGAATTTGTTGGAGAAGCATTGAAATCAGTTTCAGCAGACATTCTTTCGCAGTTATCAATATCATTAGCTAAAAACAATTATCATCCAACTGATGGAGTTGTGAAGGCATTAGCACATTCAGGCGTCTTGTCGGAAGTAGTATTGAGAGGAGCACCACTACCTTCTTTAAGCGATGAAACAAGTGACCATGATAAGGATGAATGCAATGATGATGCAAGATGGCTGGGTGATAGCGGAATTCTATCTCTTTGTCCTAGGATATTGCCTACTGAAAATATAGATGGGGATATATCTCCTAGTATAGACTATGATAGTGATACTTCATCTCATGAACATGATGATTGGGAAAGGATTGACTTTGATATCGGACTCAACACAAGGATGACAGGATGCTTTCATCTTAAAAGACTTGAGCTCATTGACATACCACTTCGCCAATACAATAGCGGTGAATCTCACTTCAGAGGTGGGATATCAATTCAAGCACTTCGAGAAGTTTTGAGATCATGCTCAAACATTACACATTTGAGTTTGAGTAGATGCTTCATGAATTGGGAGACAGAATGCTTATCATCTGTTCTTCCAGAAGAAACAGATAATATCAATATGTTTCTGGGGGGCAACCCGAGCCTCACTTCATTGGCCCATTCTATCAAAGTCTTGAGCAAGCTCAACCAGAGTGACAGCGAGGTTAAACATATACTTCCACAGTTATTGTTTCATCAAATGTTTGAGAATAATGATAAGCAGAATGGGATTTCAGGATTAGCAGATCTATTGCCAGAATTAGAGGTGCTTGATTTATCTAACTGTAGTTGGGTATCTCGTATTATGATTATCCAATTCCTTCTTAAAGTATGGGAACGATCTATCACCACTGATAGTGATGATAGTATTAGTTCTAAAGAAAGTATATGGGAAGATAAAGTATGTGGTGATGAAGATTTTAATTCATCAATCAATACTAGCCAGGATCAAACTACATCGGTAGGTACCCCATCACTTAAACATATCAACATAAGAGGATGCACTGGACTGCTTCCAGAATCTTCATCGTTGCCATCATGGATAGATGAATGGCGAGGACATGGGCTCTTTAATGGAATAGAAATATCAACCAATCGTCAGGTGCGGAGATAATTAAATGGTAAATTAGATGTCTATTCCTACTTAGCATTCCTAAACACCACATTCTTACTACATCCAAAGATGAAATACAGACTCTAGCTCAACATTTCCTTTATCCAATAGCTCTTTACCCTTTCCTTCACTAAGTCCTTTCACAAACGCTAATACTATTTGTTTCTCGCTAAAGTATTTGGATACTGTCTGCCCCTCGGTTAATCTCCAAGCAGTAAGTTGTACCTTCTTTTTGTAGTTCTCCATCTCGCCATCCTCGTCCATATCTTCCTCAGAAACTAGACAGCTAGAGAATAACATTCCTCCATCCTGTGATCCTTTCTCTGCAGTCTTTTTGCGCAGGAATGTAACCTTGAGGCCAATATTGCTATCTGTTGGTACAACTAATGATCGAGATGCAGATGCATCTATCTTCACTGGTAAGTATGTAAGTGGTTGTACAGGTAATACAGCTGCAAATGGAAAGCTTCTTGTATAGTCTTGTACAGCAGATAGCGCAGAACTACCTCCTTTATCGTCATCGTCATCCTTATTATATTCATATGAAAAGTTTATTCTAAGAATTGTTTCATCCAGCTTTTCATTAAAAACATCAAGCTTGTCATTGTTGTCATCTGATGATGTCCTCAGTATTATATTGGTATACATCCGTTCTAAAGAACTTTGTATTTTATGAGATGATGTTTGCTTATATTTATTGTCATTTGATGTGTTCCGCTGTATTGATTTGTGTATCTTCGAGTACGGGTAATTTTGAAAAGCAATAACTTCTGTGCATAAAAATAGGTATAATATTGATAGTAGGAGATTCATTGCAATGAATATGGAGTAGGAAATAGGAGAGATTGGTATTGTTTACTTGACGACCGATAGGATAGATTTGAAAGAAAAAAGGATACTGCCGACCACCAAGTATCCACTAGGACACTCTCATACATATATGTATGTAGATGAAGTAATGAAGTTAAAGCAATAGGGAGGTATTTCGCTTTTAATATATATAATTCAGGTATATTGTGCATTAAAATTATCAATAATTTGCAATGAATACCAGAGGTCAAAAGTCTCCTCGTCGGCACCTCAATTTCAATGACGATAGAACGAAACATGATCATGAAGGTGCACCATTCGATTGTGATCAGCCTAACCAGCCTTCATATAATGATGATTCACCGTATAGATTTTCATCACCACCAGTAACAACACCTTTAAAAACTCCTATACGAAATGGAAATTAGAAATTAAGAGAAGTATGGCATCAGAGAAGAAGGTAGCTCATCTATTGCAGCAGCAGCAACAACAACAACAGCAGCAGTCGAAGTCTACAACAAGTTTTGATATAGATATACCAGCGGATGATCCAATTATTAGAGAATTATTGGAAGAGGCATCCAGGTTGATATCAGAAAATGATACACACAAATCTACAAGCAACACAAATACATCTGATAATCCAAACACTGAAGAAAAGATGCATGAATATTATGAGTTAGTATCGGCTTTCTGCGCTGAACAAGAAAGTCACAGTGAATTAGATGGTGAAGAGATGATATGTAGAGCTGACGTACTATGGTTACTTCAGGAGTTGAAGTGGAGATATGAAGAGATACTGAATAGCTATTTGAGTGATGAGAGTTCGAATAAGACTAGTTCACAACTTGATACATCAGAGTGGAAGACGTGTATGAAAGGTTTGGTAAATATACTCAACAAGTCAATAAAAGCTACTAAATCGAAGGACAATCACAATACTAAAGATTTTCAAAATGAAATACCACCACTCAATCAACATGATTTGGAATCAAAACTAAAAGAGCAGAAAGAGTATATATCGCAAATGCAAAAGGATAAACAATGGATAGATGAAGAGAAACAAAGGCTGAAGTTAAGTAAAGACGGAACTGATGCAAGAATAAGATACCTAGAGGGAATGCTGTATTCATTACAAACTCAATTAAATGATTCAAAACAATATCAAGATAGTAAAATTGGTTGCAATGGTAGTCCAACACGCAACAACAAGGCACATGTAAAGAAGAGATCGGAGAAGTCACCGCCGCCTGTTTACATGCGTGACCTTTCTCATGCCGTCTATGATGTAGATATTGGCATAAAGCATGATACAACCACATCCAAAACTAAGACATCAACAGCAGACATAACAACAACTAAAGACAACAGTACTGAGCTCACAATGTTGAGAGAACAAGTAGCATCTTTGAGCGCTTCTCTTGCTGAATCAGAAACTAAAAGAGCCGACTTAATAGAAGACTTTCAAATGGAGAGGAAACAATACATGACACAATACAAACAAATGAGTGAACTTCTTAAGGAAATAATGGCAGGCAAACAATCTTAGGTTTATAGAGAAAGGTAGCCTCTCTGATTAGATGGTTATCTTCCCTTCAACTTGAGCTTCCACATATCTACGAATCATCTTCCCAGTGGATGTAACATCAAACTTAGGCTCCTCAAGACCATTGCAGACAGGAGCAATGCCTTGACCAGGAGTTGTTTGCCCCTGTGCCAAGAAGTAGCCAAAACTAACTCTATCTTTCTCGCATTTGCTAGAGACGCGATGAATGTTGTCTGTGAACAGACCATTAGACCATATGTGCATTACTTGACCCACGGTTACATGAAGCTCTTCCCTGCTAATTGGAACTTTAAACCATCGACCATCTCGAATTTCCTCTAGACCGGCGGCTCTGCCATAAATAATAGTCAATGTCCCGAAATCTGAATGAGGACTTAACCTTGTGGAGTTATCGTATATGTCAGGCATTGCTGGGTAACGATGAACTCTCAAAGCACCACCATTCGAGCCATCGGCTTCATGAAGGTATGTCTCTGGCAGTTCAACTCCCTTAGCCAAGCTGAGTGCTGCAGTGAAAATCTTAGACAGAGCTATGTCTATTGGCTGAAGCTGCTCAATGAAATCGTTAAACGGATTCTGAAAGTATGATGGGGCTGCAATATTCTCTGGGTGTTTGGGTGGATATATCAAACCGTAGATCTCTCTCAAATCTCCCTTCGATTCAAGTGTGTCTTCTGTTTTATAGACGTTGGAGCCAAGCTTCTCTTGCTGAATTGGTGTGTAACCTGCAAATGCATTGCCAACTGATTTGTACTGTTCTTTTTCTTCTATTGGTTGGTCAAAAAACTGTTGTGTTGAAGTGACAATCTGATCCAGAAGCTCAACTGAAACGTTGTGGCCGATAATATTGAATGAACCGCTGGACATGGCTTGAGATAATACCTGCTGAGTAACTTCAAGCCTGTCTTCTCCACTATGAGATGATGGATCTATCCACGGGGCGATATTAATCGATGGATATCTAGCTGGGTAGGGTATTGCTTCGTGAGATAAATTAGCCATGTCTACAGCTTGATGGGTCTTCACATCAAAGTACTCGTGCGGATTTGATATGACTTTTGATGCAGCAGCAGCTACTGTTCCCTTAGCAATGAGAAATGGTGATAAGAGGGATGGAAATCTTGTTATAAGGGACATACTTTATTGTTACTGAGTTCGAGTGCACTTATAAGTTGTCTTAACCGTGATGATTGATTTTACGTTTGCAGGGTGTTGAGTGAATTTATGAGAGAGAAGTAGATACATAACAAATCTTGAATCTTGATCCATACTGCATACATCAACGTTTCTTGGTGGTAACATGTATTATTAACATTCAAGATACAATGGATATAGGCAGCTTCTGAGCTGTTTATAAGATGAAGTAGCAAGACAAGAGGCTGAGAGGAATAACTGTATGCAATAGGAAGAGGTAGAGAAGAAACAAGACAGAGGATACCAGTCAATCAATTGATAAAGCTGAGCTCACTCTACAGATATACTATGGTGCGTATTATAGTTATCTACTTCTAGAGTATACTTATTGCTATTACTTTACATATGGTTACATATAATATCTAGTTGTCTGCCTAATAAGTATTATTCATAAGGAAATCAAACTTGACAGGACCAACGACTTCATTTCCACTATCATCCAAGATATATGCATCAATTCCTGTGCCCCATTCATACAAGTCAATAGGCCAGCTTGAGCCTGACATCTGTTGCATGGTCCCAGAGCTAAATGTTACCGAGCCTGAAGTAGATCCATCAACTGTACTTGTGGAACAGCCACCTTCACCTGAGCACAGCGGTAAAGATACTATTGGCTCGAGGTTCTCCACATGAGCCATTCTCATGTAGAAACCAATTTTATACTTTGTCAAATCATCTTCGGGTCTATCGTTTACAATATTGAAATTGAATGATACCTCTTCATCTTCTCGATACTTGTCCTTATTACATGTCATTGTGCTACAGCAGACCTCGTCATCTTCTTCGGTCTCCTCCTCTTTTGTAGAAGTGGCTATTACTTTGTCTTCTACTTCTTCTTCAACTTGAGAAGTCTTGTGGAATGAACTTGATTGAGGAATGGCACTGCTGGACATCTCAAGTCCATTGCCTTTCACAATTTTCTTGTTCACCTCCTTTGCAGTAGTCTCTACTACTTCCTTCTCCTTGATAGCATCCTTCTTGATTTGCATTAGAGACTTGACATTACTACTTGACTTGGCAGTAGAAGAAGAAACTAATCCATTCTTCTTCTTAAACCTTTCGAGACTCTTGTCCTTCTTTGCAGTACTTGATTCAGTAGCGGCTACTTCCTCTTGACTCTTGATGTAGAATTCGAATGGACCAATAGCGGCGGCTCCTTGTTCGTCTAAGACATATGCATCAAATCCTGTACCATATTCACTATTCTCAAGTGGCCATACACCCTTCATGATATCCAATTGGTCATTACCAAATGTAACATCCAAATCAATATTATTCATCTTATCATCATTGCAGTTAATAACATTGCAAATGTTGATTGATACTATAGAAGGTAGTGTACCATCTTGTGGATCTGCATCTCTCATGAATAGTCCAATACTATATTCGGAAGATGGTGTTATACGACGTGATCCTAAGTTGAACGATACAGTAATCGATTCTTCTTCTACATACAATCGTTTGGATAGAGTAATTGATGAATGATCTTCTCCTATTTCTATTTTCTGCAACATGGTTGAACAGAGACGATAATCAACGCTCATTATCATTATTGCTGGTAACCGACGCCCTCAAGTTTGACGATGCATACTTCTTCTTATTACTATCATTATTATTGAGTTTAGCCTTTGCTATGCGCAAGTTTGCTCGTTGCTTATCTGCAGTTGAGTAATTGACGAGGATACCTATTGTCAAGAGGAGATTTAATGATCTAGTTTTGATGCCAAACATGTTTGGTATATGTATTCGAATCGACTATTATTAATCGAGAGCCTTTAGCTATTACCAGTGTGAACTGCAAGCAGAGGCCGTTGCAAAGGGTAGGGATGGTCATTTTGGTTGTAAGTTTGTGTCACGAGTAATTTCAGTAAAAAGGACCACCATCAATAGAAAAAGCGTATCATCTGGATTTATATATTCATATGCAATCGGGTCAACTAAGTTGTATATCTATAGTCTCTATCTATATCATCCAATGAATTACGATAGAGCTTAGCGTAGACCTTAAATAAACTAAAGGCACCCCCTATGACAATCTTTTATGTTTTTTGTGACAAAATAATGATGTCATTGCTCTTCACATTAGCGGTGTCTAATATCATCAATATCTTCTAATCATACCAACAATGAATTTTACATTAAGATTCAATATTAATAATGGAGGAGGATTGGCTTACCTTCCCATTAATAATACGTGTAGTGCCACTCACGATGACGATTCATGTACAGAGTCTCCTCATAGTACTGCTACTACTCTGGTATATACTGACACAAATGGTATACTACATGATACCTCATATTTACTTACAACATCGGAGGTGCCAAGCATTTATTAGTGAGTTTTATTCTTTTTTTATTTTGACATAATGATATCATAATAATAATATGATGTCCTACTCACGGTCCTACTCAACTAAATCATAGCAATCTCCCAACATGTATGGGAGAAATACATCCTGTATTGGCGCCAACAAATCATAATACTACTACTACTATAACAACATCTGCTGATACTGAAAACGAGTCCATTTGTTTACGGGGTGGAGGTAAAACTGAAGAAGGAAATCGGCAGCAGCAACCTCCTCAAGACAATACAGAAGTTAATCATTCTATGATTCAGCAACAAATTCAACATCTCGATATAATAAACAAGCATAGACAAAGACATTTGCTGTATCATCAAACTGCACAACAATTATTGCTAGCTCAACCTCCAATCTATTATCAACATCCTCCTATGCCCCTGCAAACTATAGCTCGATCTGATGCTACACATACGATGTATGATGAATCTCCAGCTCCACCGGAACGTCGTGATAATAACAAGAACGAATGTTCAACTAAATGGCAACAGGATTTTCAGAAACAAGCTGATGTAATGAATGAATCTATTAATAGAACTAAGAAAGAAAATGAGGAACGGCAAGATAAACTTGATATCGCCCGTCAAGACTATCATCAAATTGTGTATCCTAAGAAGCCACAGCGTCCATTATCAGCATATCATATCTTCTTCCAGCTTGAGAAAGAATATATTATTCAGACTATGGATGGTGATGCTGCCGACCAATCTATGATGGAGGACAAGATCCTCCATGACGATGTACCACAACGATACAAGAATATCAAACTAATGCCCGATTGGTATGCCGGACCTGGTAAACGTCCGAAGAAAAAGCACCGCAAGCAGCACGGGAAGATTGGTTTCCTCGAACTATCTCGTATCGTCTCAAAACGTTGGGCGGAGCTTGAGAAAGCTGATCCAGAGACTAAGGCCTTTGTACAGAAGATTGCAAAGTCGGAGGCAGCTGAGTACTACAAGGAGATGGATCAGTATAAGGAGCTAATCAAGGAGCTTCCACCAGCCATCAAGACTTCCTATCCATCAATGCCTCCCCCTATAATTCATAATGGCATGATCAGATTACAACGACACCAACGCCAATTATTGGAACCTCAAGCATTCTCCTTTGAGCAACAAGGAGCAAAGGAGGTTCATCAACATCCAGATGATGGTGCTTCTGCTGCCCAAGCTGAAACAGACGAGGAGGATGAAAATACGGAGGAAATTGACCCGAATGACCCCCCTGTTGAATTTGATGAGACGTTATACCAACGTGTTATTGAAGTCGAGAAAGCATTACCTGTATTACATACAAATCATAAGAAGAAAGAATAAGAGACCAAAGATATGATGGAGCAGCAACCTCCATATGAAGATCAAGCTTCATCAGCAGCTGCTAAATCCAGGGCGGTCAATGAAGTATATCAACAAATTCCAAACTTTGAGCAAATAAGGTTACAAAGATTGAATCATGAGAAGAAAGAAGAAGAGACCAAAGATATGATGGAGAAGCAGCAACCTCCATATGATGTGGGGGATAAGAAGGCAAGGGAGAAGGCGTCACAATGTTTACGCGAACGTTATAATATTGCTCAAAAGAAGCAGCTACCTTCATATGAAGATCAAGCTTCATTAGCAGCTGCTATATCCAGGACATATCAACAAATTCCAAACTTTGAGCATCCTACGGGTAATATCAATTTGGATGAAGTCTCAATATCAGCATCATTAGGAGGAGGGATTGAAGAAGTTTTAAATGAGATTGTACCCGGTATGTATCCCGAGGTTATCGATACATTAGTTGATTCTTCTCCACCACAACAGAGTCTTGGAATCGCCTTGGCTAATATGAATGTAAATACAGATGAAAATGCTTTATTAATCCGTGGTGGTATGCCTAGGGTATCGAGGGATCAATCTGCTGATTACTTTGTTGAAACTATAAATCAAACTGTACCTGCGAATATGCGAGAGGATGTGGCAAGAAGATTAGCAGATCTATATTTACCACAACAACAGCAGCAACAACAACAACCAGCTGAAGAAGAAGAACAACAACAGCAGCCGCAACTACCAGCACAACAACCAGCGGCACAGCTACCGCATCTACCAGCAGCACCACCCCGTCCGCCTCCAACAATACGCAACACTGACACCTCCGCGGCTGTGTCATGGAATGAATGGTGTGCACCGACTACCAACTTTACAAGTGATTACGAACGTGTTGAATATAATGCAGTTAGTAGAAGATTTACTTACAACTTTGTTGTAGATAGGCACCGTTGCCGTGGTTCATCTAATTCAGAAGTCGAATGTGCAAAGGAAAGCGATGATGAGGTACGGAAGCATTTTGGTCACTTAAACAATCAGATCTCTCTCAACTTTGATACAGATGCTGCATATGAAAGAGCAAAGAACAAGGAGAAAAGGGAGGGGCGTATTGGTCCATTTGTAACTTGTCTAAGTCCACCATGTAAGAATCCACCATCTGGAGTTGCTCATATGAATGACAATCCTGGGTATTGTAACGGTTGTCATTCGATATTGTCGGGAAATTTAGTCTCTTATCAAGACAGACTTGCCAAAGCTATGATGGACCAACAGTGCCGCATTCATACAAAGTCTATTGGAGTCCGTATTGGTAGTGATGTGACCAATTTTGCACCTGATATGTGTGCTATACACAAGAATCATGCAACAATTCTTGAGATCAACTATCTTGGCCATCCCGATGCACATTATGACAATGATGTTTTACGACCGGAATACTTTCAAAAGTTCTTCAAGAAATACAAGAAGAAGCTTGTCTTTATTATGCTTTATCATGATACACAAGTACCAAGGCCTTGGGAGGTAGATTTCATTTCAGGGTTGTGGAAAGGCCCAGATTTTGGGGCATTAGTTGAAGATATTAATGCAGACCTTACTGTTATTTGTGTCGGATATAAAAGAAATGACCCTCGTTATACCGAGATGGTCCGAAAATATCCTGGCAATGTGAAGCGCGCTGCTTATGATAAAGAACAGCTTCGTTGTGTATTCGTTGAAGATGTTTGCGGGTGTTCTGTGGATCGTGTAGTTGTATCAGTTACAACGCGGGGGTCGTGTCAGATTTGCAATAGCAAGCGCACACATCGTGGTTGTACATGTGAAGACTGCAGTAAATACATCTGTGATGATTGTTGGCCAGTGTATACACATCATTGCTGTCCATTCTTTCAAAGACCTACTCGATACAAAAGGTCGCGCCGAAGAGAATGGGATAGGAGTGAGTACTTTTTATTGAAGGAGTTATTTACACGATATGGTAATGACTGGGATCAGATTGCTCACTTCATCAGAACTAGATCAGTAAGTCAAGTGAAAAGTTATGGTGAGGAGAAATTCTTGGTAGGTAATAGACCTGGTTATGTATATGAAGTTGTTAAGGTCAACAGAAGAAAATTCGAACGAAAGAGAAAGCGTATAGCAAATGAAAGTACAGACCAACCATAAATGAACTCGATTCAATAGATAGGAGAAAGAGTCTGAAACTGAAAGTGTAAAATATGTACAAAAGTACAGCAAACACTACTACTACGATGGCTTATATAATTGTACAAACATATCTTAATCTTAGATTTATAACACATAGACAGTGTAACACGATAATATCTCATGTTCATGTTCTCTACACTGTTTCCCCCTTCCCACTTTCTCTCTTCTTACTGAATAGCAGCGGCATTATCACCGTCTAATGCCTTGACTAGTCCCTTCTTCGAGAGGAAATCATTGATAGCACGATGACATTGGCCTTCTCCGACAAGCCTTTTTTCAATCCAGTCAGCCTGGTGACCTTCCGCTCCGTAAATGTTCTTGTAGTGAGCCTTGAGGTCAACTTCTTCATCTCTATCATTCTTGCAAGGACCAGTCGTGATGGCCCCAGTAGTAGATGTGGCACTAACTACCCCTGTAGATGCAGTGTAAGAGACAGACACGGTAGATGTAGTAGTGGCCTGGGTACATGACGCCTTGGTAACGACAGGCATTCGATCGGCACAGCCACAAAGAGGCGCTCCAGGTACTTGTTCTCTCTTGCCATCCGACAAGTGAGCAAAACCGATATCAAAGAGGGCGTTACCCTTCAAGGCATTTGAAATGGAGCCTCCGCTGGTATTCCATGCAAATCCTTGGCAGTTAACATTTCCTTCGTGATTATCTCCATAGATACTCCATCCATCCTGAACATGAGCTGTCTTCCTTGAATCTTTCATGTTTACATAACAGATGTCAGTATTATCCTCGAGATCTCCATCTCGAGAATCAACCCAGCAGCACATAGCTAGCCCAGAGTAACACTGATCAAGTGCATGATGATCCTCGGGATATGTCATAATCTGACTGGTAGCTGGCATTGCATCAATGAGGGCTTGAGTCTTGATGATGCTCTCGTCTTGAGGATCTTCTTCATAATTCACGAATGTTCCACCATCAATATACTCGGCACTTAGCTGACGTTCCAAATGAGGATCATGAGATAGAGCCTCCATGAAGTCATACTCTTTATCCTCATAGGATGCCTTACAAATGGACGAGATCTTATCAAGAACCTCCATTTCATTATCAAAACCCCATAAAGCTAGCAACTCAAGTAAGGCATCACCCTTCTGAGGACAGCTGTCATCCAACTGGTCGTTAATTCCAGCTAAGAAGTTATCAATGGTACAGTCGTCGATATTGAAATTGACATTTACATTCTTGTCCTTGATGCACGATGATAGAGATGTAGTAATGGCAATGTTACTAACAGTCCACTCGCCTACACTCTTGTCACCTTGGTCATTATCAGCAACGATACCAATATAGTTTAAGCCGCTAACTCGGTCAAACATACTGCTCAACCTGTAAACATAACGATGTGACTCGTTAATTGCAGGCTCGTAGTTCATGACATAGTTGTTCTTGGCAGTTGTACTAGAATCATAGTAGCTTGGGGCAATACAACGCACGGGATTATACTTGTTCATGCTTGGGTTGTCATGATCGCCAAGACTTTGATTCTCATCAAAGCAGATGGCTGCAATTTCTCCAGGCTCCTTGAGGACATAATCAAAGGAGACTACATAGTCACCAACGTCCTTGCCAATATCAATCGGGATACTACGCCACATGTTACCATGGGTCGTAATGCTCTTGCCGTCTTCTGAGACAGTCATGAGATTATCTCGACGAGGACAGTCACCACCATTGCCGGTGAGCCACGGGCAAGTATCTTGACGGCTTGTTGTACCTGAAAAGTATCTCTGTTGATCATTAACAACTTCAAGAGGTTCACCGTCAACCATGACAATGATATCGGGAAGGGTTGTGATTTCCAAATCAGCAATTGTACTGAGTGATATTGAAGAAAGATGCAAGAACACATCATGTGAGCGTACGATACTAGAGGAAGGTAGTGGTGTACACAATCACAAACAAGATACGAACTTACGCCTTGCCAGCCGTGCGTCTTACTTCCGTTCCTACTTGATTGTCCATATCTTGAGCCAAACCAATGTACGCAACTTGACCAGTAAAGAATGTACCAACTACAATCTCAATGCTCTTCATCCCATCACCTTCTTGTACCTTGGGTTTGATCACCCTATAGCCATTATTGCTCGAGGTTACTTCAGTACCACTTACACAAAAGACATCATTTCTTCCATCGTTCATATTACCATGATCATTGTCTTTTAACAGACCAACACATAGTGCCTCGGCCTCCTGTTCAACAGTAACATTCAACTTGAGTACTGTAGACTTGGAGACAGTAAACGGTTCGGGAAGCTTATAACGTTTCCACGAGTTACCCTCAATGTAGATGCTCTTACCATCCGCGGAAACATCTTGTAAGTGCTCGAGAGTATCTTGAACATCAGTATTTCTACCGTTGGTCATGGTAAGTTGAACATTTGGAATCGAAACTTCATTGCCAAAGATTTCCATATTGATTGGACGTTGATCACGTCATATATCTTAATATCACTGAATGTCGATCGACCGGCACGTTTATCGCCAATGTCATTATCCTGAATAAACACGAGGTAGTTGGCATTAATATGTGTGGTCGAGTTCGTGGTTAAACCGCGAATTTGACCAAAAGGAATAGTAACCCGTCGTTCGACGCCCTCCACATATTGTTCAGTTCGTAATAGCCATTACCACCCTGATTGAGTAGTAATGTCACACAAGCATTCTTACGTTCTGCACTTGAAGAGCCATTGTCGCTAAGATCATCATCTAAACAGATGGAGTGAATCTCTCCCTTCTGACCTATTGTTGCCGTAACTTCGATCATGGTGTATGGAGTTACAATATAAGGGCTGGGAAGAGGCAGAGCCTTCCATTGATTACCGACAACTGAAGAAGTATAAAAGAAATAGTCAGAGACTACCAATGCAAGTCATTTTGAACATATCATATGCACACATTTACACAATAACTTACTCTGGATACCATATCCATCCTCACTAACCTCCATTAACCAATCAGTAGTATCCTGAACAGAACCGCCACTCTTATAACTTAATTGATTATTCTCAAGCTCAACCTCTTCAGCATTAATTTCCACCTTGAGTTTGCCTCGTGACTCATCGACTATTTGTAAGTTATGGATAGTTGAATCACCAATGGTACGGTTGGTACCATCAGAATCTTGAATAATAACAAGATAATTCACTGGACCGGTGAGGTATTGACCAATGGGTACAGATTGAGATGATGTTGTACCTACGGCTGTTAGTTCGTTCGAATTCATGTATGAGTTACCGGATACCCAACCTTGACTAGATGACATGATGATACATTTTCCATTAATGACACCACTTGGATTAGTCTGTTCAAGATCAGTATCAAGACATACGGCATTGAAACCCTTTTCTGTATCCTCGTCTAAGGTAAAATCAAACTTGAGTACAGTATTTTCATGTACATCGATTGAGGTACCGTCAGGATTTGCAATGGAATATGCACTCCATTTGTTACCAATGGTACGTAAACCGGTATGATCATCTACAGATACGGGCAGTGGATTACTACCCTGATTTTGATTCTGATCATATTGTTTCCATGATGATGTTGTGATGTTGCTTTCAGTATCGTAGATGTTAATTTTAAAGTAGTCTTCGTCAGCGTCTTGTGCTTGGATGACGGAGGTGCCGAGGACGGCGAGTGTTGTAAAGAAGAGACCTAACTGGATCTTCATTGTTTATCTTATCTTCATTTATTGGGGGATGGCAGCGGTATGATGGTTTGGAGTTGATATCAATTGTTTGCTAATTGTTGCAATGCTTTTTATCTCTTCTTATGAGACAAAATAATCACGGCCGTTTCACGTTTCGGGCCGTTTCAACCATTCACGTTTCTTCGCGGGGCTCAACACGCCATTGAGAGTAAAATGATGGTCATTGCAATACGTCTCATACAATCACTATTGTATTGTAACCAACGATTATTTAGATCCGCCGCTGCGCTCCAAAGTAGTCAACATAATCTCTCCATTGCAATTGCAGCAAGTGATACAATCACTAACCAACGATCAGATCCGTCTCTCTCCTCTATCTCTTAAACATAATCTCTTACATTGCAACAACCACAAAGAAGCCACAACAATCAATCAACCATCATCATGTATAATATACGAGCATTAATAACACTAACCATCACTCTTACTGGCTTAGCTTCCACAACTACAGCACAAGATGCTGCAGTATGTGCATCCGATTGTGCCCCCAGCGACCTCGATACCACCGTTGATTTTACTCTCACCTTTGCTGATCAAAATTGCAATGCCGATGCCAACATGTTAGCAAACATTGCAACAAAAGTTAATGACGCATGTTTAATGTGTCTATACACTGCATCGGGTGGTACTAAGAGTACTGTCGCTGAAGCTGTTCGTGAAATGTGTTTGGATGCCTATAAGGTACAGACTGTACCGTTTGCTAGTATTACTAAGAAGGGTGCATCGTTTGATAAGGCACATTATCATGGTGATGCTGGTAAGTGGATTTTCTGTTGTAATGGTTCAAGTTCTTGTACAATATATCAACTTACATCTTATGATCACATCTTATACTGATCACATCTTATGCACACATATTATAGAATGGAACTATGAGATTGAAACAGCTTCAGGTCAAGATAGACTCAAGACTGACGCCGCTCGTGTCGATGACGTCTACTACTACGAGGCACAACGAATGGTAATCGCATCAGGCGATCCAGGTGATTCCGACCGACCCGACTTTGACAATTTAGATTCATGCCAAAATAACGCTGCATTCTGTTGCTTTGCACAAGATAGACAAGCAGGAGATAACAATGGAAACTGTAACACACCCTATGAGAATAACTGCATTGATAAGAATCCTGCAGATAATTCTAACATTTGCTACATTGATCATGCACGTTCATCAGATGCTAACCATGTACATGATGGTTTCACAATCTATGGTGATTTGAAGAGTGGCAATGAAGCAATCGAAGGTAGTATCCATTGCCATGGTTGGACATGGGGTGAAGATCCATTACATCCAGATAATATATACAAAGGTAATTTGAAATACTTTGTTAGTATGTATGATCATTTGACACAACGTGGATATGCTAGGAACATTCCTGGAAGTCCCATGTGTGATTGTGCAGAGAATGTAAGTGAATGCTTCTGTGTGTTGTATCTGTATGTTGATTGATAGTATCTCTGACCAAACTTTTGCACATTATATCCTTTATCAACTCATACTCATAGATGGCCGTGGTAACAAGAGCAGACTGTACTGAGATAGAAGCTAAAGAAGATACACTCATGAAGTTTACAGTAGCCGATGGCAAGCTCACTACAAGTGTCAAGATCAAGGATCTAGACTTTAATGCTTGTGACGGCGGTGACAACTTTGCCAACAACAACCTTGTGGGCCGTGCTCGTAGGTTGAATGAGCTTACCTATCTCAGTGATGCTAAGAAGGAAGCCATTGAAGAGACCTTGGTCGGTAGTGCCGCTGGCAAGTGCAATGAAGCAATTGGAGAATTCCTTGCGACGAAGAACATTACAAGGACTGCATAAGAGATGGAAATGTCGTATGTAAACTAAAGTAATTCACAACTATATGTTTACAATTAGACGAGTACTCAGCCATCTAGCTAGCCTGGGAATATGGATTCTTGGCAGCTACAGAGCTTACTCCTCTTCCATCCATTGATTCACTCTTCCTCTTCAACGACTGAGCAAGACTAGTTGTCGATAGACTCTGCTGCTCCATTGTTAATGCCTGGCTCATTGTACCATTGGCTCCAAACATTGATGTAGTTGTTGCTGCTGTATTGTTATTAGCATTGCCATATGAAGTACCTGGACGTGGTGGCAAGGCTAGTCCAGGTGTTGTACCTGTTTGTTGTGGATTGGCATTCTCTTGTAACTTTTCAGATGGAACTGCAGTAAAGACGGATGGATCGAAAGATTGCTTCTTCTTTGTAGTAGTTGGTGCTGCTCTATTCCCAGGAGTCACGTGTGTGTTCGTAGGTTGTTGTTTGGCAGCAGCATTATTGTTATTGTTTCCATGATGAGGTGTTACGTGTGGCTGAGAAGGCTTGGCCTTTGACATGTTGGAGTGCTCCATGACAACGCCTCCAACGTATTGTGTTCTTGGTGTTTGTTGTTGTTGTGCATAAGAAGACTTGGTAGTATTTGTGTTATATGTATTGCTTGCATAACTATTGACTACTTGCGCCTTCTTTTGTTGTTCTTGCTTGACCATTGAAGCTGATGTTTGTACGTTGGAAGTCTGAAGCTGTTGAACAACAACACTCTTAGAAGAAACAGACTGTTGTTGCACTACCTTTCGATCCTTATCAAAACCAAATCGACTCTTGGCACGTTCAATATCCAATGTATTTAATGCATCCTTCAATGTAGGAGGTGCATTATTCGCATTGAAGCCGTCGTGATATAATGCATTCCCCATCCTCTCACCAAAGTGCTTCGCAGCACGTTTCATTGCATCCGTCACGGCACCCTTCAAGGCATTACCCGAAGCTGATGCCAAAGATCGATCAATAGCATCTCCTGATCCACAGTCTTCCCTATATACACCCGACTTCTTGTGTGTAATACGAACAGTGGCAATATATGCCACGTGATATCGTCCCTTATCATCCTTGATTGGCTCCTCACGTGTTGTATTCTTAACATCCAAACACCATCCGTCATACCCGAATGCATCATTGAGTGTCTTTGTTACCATATCACCACCCATGTATGATAATTTCATCCCTCCAGGGCCTGTGTGTGTAGTGTGTTGTTTTGGTGTTGTGTATTTAGAGTGTGTTTAAAGGGGTGTTGAGATGATAAAAGATAACGATTGTGGAATTAAATTATTGTATAAGTTACCCTTCCTTGTTGAGACTTCACTCCGTAGTGGCTTGGTACATAGAAAACGTTGAACCGTCACAACCTCCTGTGTTTAAATAGTAATATGGTAAAGAAGAATGCGGAGATTAGAGGATGTTTAAAAGCATAACAAATTATTCAAGAAGAGCGACTCACTCCTTTATGATCGATGAGAATAGATCCGTCTGCGTTTAGTACATACTCCTTATCGTCGCTGTTGCTGCTGTTGTTCATGATGAAGTTATTTATTTGATACTATTACTTTGCTTGTTGTGATAACAATGTTGTTGCCTGCCTCTTCTTGTAGAAAAGTGAATCATGAGTGACGAGTCGCGTACATAGAAATTTTCCTCACCTGCTTCTTCATTTCTTCATTCAACTCAACTCATCAACTATCAAACTAACAAATCAATATAACATAATGGCAGGAGGTATTGGTAGATTTGCTGCTGGTCGTAAGAAGCCAGCACAGCAACAGCAAACAGATGCGTCAGCCAATAACGACGGCGGCGGCGAACAACAACCAAATAACGTAAAGAATGGTGCGACTGCCAATGTTAATAATAATAACACTCCAACTAACAACAATACTACCAATGATAATAATATGGAAGAAGAACGTCCATCAACGGCGTTTAATTCATTTAATAGTATTAATAATGCTTATGCCGATCGTCCAGCAACATCTGGTTCACACGGCTTCTCAGCAATTAATAATATGTTGTTTGGTGGCGTGAATGATAATGACGATGATGGTATGATGATGATGGATGACAACAATGGTGTTGATAATTTCGATTTGGATAATAATACAACAGCAGCTGGTACTGAATTTGGTCAAGGATTTTCACAATCGTTTGATCCAATGGCAGCGGCGGAAGCAGCATTTCAAGACTTTGGAGGATTTAATACTACTGATGATGATAATAATAATAATAACGGTGCGGAAGGAAAAGGAGATGATCAGCAGCCGATCGTGGAGGGTATGAAGAGTAATGGTGAGTTATTGTTGATTGTGCGTACTGTTGTTGATGTGTACACTTCTTGTAGTTGTTGTTTGGTGTGTGTTAATTATTATGTCTAACGTTATTTACTGCCAACACGAACACGTAGGCAATGAAAAGAATGCTGAACAAACAATTGTTGCTGAAAAGCAACCTGCTGTTGCCTCTGTTCAAGAACAACATCCTAAACCAAACGTAGGAGTGGGTGTAGGAGGAGGTGTTGGTCGATTTGCCAAGAAACGTATTGTCAATACAACAACAGCAGCTGCCAAGCCTTCTTCTACTACTACTGCTGCTCAGCAACCTTCTGCACTTGCAGTTCTTGCCAATGCGGCCACTGAAACTGCCACTCTAATGAGTAATACTGACAAGTTCTCTCCCATTCGTAACCCTACATCTAACACTGCTGCAAACAACACTGCCGCCGTCGTAATGAACAAGTCTGTTGTGGAGAATAACAATAATTCATCATCAGACTTGAGTCGCTTTGATATTGATCTCATGTCGAAGAATACTGATAATGCCGTTGGGAAGAGTAATGATAATGATGAAGGAGTGATGAATGTTGAGGGTGTTGATAAGGAAGCAGCTGTACCCACGTCTATTCGTACAAGTGGTGATGATGTAGAAGATGACTTGACGGAGGCAACAGCGACTACATTTGATGGTGATATCTTTCACGAGGCCAAGGCAGATGAAGCTACCGTTGGCGAGAAGGAGTCATCAAAGACTAGTCCTTACTTCAACAATGTTGCCACAAACAATCAAGTAGTGGAGAAGCAGAATGAGGAGAAGAATGCTGGTGCCACTACAAAGGCAACTTCTCCCGAAGCTGCCAAAGACGTTGATGTTCAACAACAGCCATCACCCAAGCTCGGTGGTAATAATGTGATGAATGTCCTGCCTCCACCTGCACAGACTGCTGTTCAGGCTATCCCTACGAATACTTCAGGTGCTAACGATATGAATCAAGGCTCATCGGGTGCTCCACGAGTATCACTCTCACCTCGTCCTTCTGGTGCCAATGTTATGAACCAAGGAGGAGATGTATCGTCATCGCTCTCTCCTAAGGTCATGGCGACTCGTCCTAGCCAGAATAATACCGCCAAACCAACATCTAATGATGAGGATGATAACAGTATTGTGATTCCTGGCATTACAGCCGCCGTGGCAAACAATCGAGACTTTTCTCAGCAAGCTACTACTGTTGCTAGGTTGAGCAACACTATCAACAACGTTCGTCAACAGCCTGGAAGTCAGCAGCAGATGAATAAGAGCAACATCAATCGTACATTCCAACCTCCTTCGTCGTCGTCAGCAAAGGGTAGAATGACCAGTGCTACTCTTCAAAAGCCTGTTCTCAATCGTCAGAAGAAACAACCTCCATTCATGATGAATAGGAATACCATGACCACGAGCAACTCTTGTGATATTGTCACCGAGAAGGTTACGTTTGCATTGCCCAAGTCTCAACCTACTGCTACCAACAGCAGCAATAATATGAACATGATGATGAATAGTAATCAGAAGACTGTCACATCGTTGGCTCGTGCGGCTGCTGCGGCAGGCTCGACTGCCATTACCCCCGATTCTCGTGGAGTTGCAAACAACAGCCAAGCCGCGGCAGCGCCAGCCACACCCTTTGGTCGTCCATCTGATACTAGTAGCGGTTCTGATACTAGCAGTGGTGATGATTTGAGTCCTCACAAGGATCAAGCTTTTGTTCCTATCTCCACTACTGTTCAGCCTCCCAAGAAGACAATGGAACAGATTCTTCCACCTCAGCAACAACAGAGAATGCCTAGATCTCAAACAATCACTAGTCCACCTGAGGCATTATTGACTGCCCCTGCTCAATCTGAAACACCCAAGGTTAGCAATGTGAACCAGCCATCTGGTTCAACCAATAATGCAACAGCCTCGTCCTATTATCACAACAACAACTCTGCATTTCACACGGATGAAACGTTTGATGAACTTCTCTCCCAGTTTGTCAAGGATATTCAGGATGGTACAGACATTTATGAGAAAGGTCAGAATGATTTGCTTGGTCTGAATGTCGAAGTTACTCATGCCTACTCGAAGTTACTTCGTTACAAAGATGAGTACAAGGAGCTTCTTGCTGATATTGAGGGTGTACAGGCAATGGCCGAGTCTGTCATGGCTGAGATTAGTGTTGAGTAAGAGATGAAATGTGATGATGATTGTGGTGCAGTAACTTGCGTTGATGTGTATGTCTTGGAAACATACAGATGTATACGAACAAGAACGAAGAAAAATCTGCTGTATGGAGAAGGGCAGGGAGACATGATGAGAATAGTCTTGTTATAAACATATAAAGCCCCGTTTCTCCACATAATACTCTTACCATTGTGATCCATAAGTAATATTCCATAAGTAATAGTCCATAAGAATAGACAGTATTTTGTTTCCTCTACTGTACAAACAACTTTAGGTCAATCAACTATTGAATAAAAGGAAGAGTAAAGAGTCAGATAAGAAAGTCTTAAGTTATTTCCTCATTACAACTCGAGTACTTACTGCTGTGTCTAATTTTCGGCAGGGATATCCTTCTCTCTGATCCATTTTCATCCTTTTCGCCGCCGTCCCAGTGATCTCGGAGGTCTACATTTGTTGTATCCGTGGTTTTGCATGACACGATTATGCCGCCTATAGCGAAGATACTGGCTACACTCATCATGTAGCTCAGTCGATTCTGATTCACTAAAGTTCCGTATAGGAACTGTACACAAAACCCAGCCAATCTTCCTGTTGCCACACAGACTCCTCTTCCGGTACTCCTTATTCTAGTTGGAAAAGACTCCGCAGATAGACAATCGAGCCCCAGCCAACATATGCATAAACAAATCGTGTGTGCACAAACTGCCGCTAAAACAACCCATGAATAGTTGACATCAGGATCGTCTTTCGTTATTTGAATAACATTGGCCATTACTGATAACAATAACAAGGCAATAAATCCACCACTTTCAGGAGACCAATCTTCTCCTTCCAATAAAATCTATTAATCCTGAAGCAAGCATCATACCTGGTATTTGAGACAAAGTTGAGTAGAAACTTAATGCATACGGGTCTGTCTGTAGTTGAAGCATTTGAAAAATCTTTGTCCACCAAGTGGCGACGCCAGTCGTAAGAGTAAGACAAAAGTAAGTCATCTGCAGCGGTACTGTAGTTCTCCAGTATCCTCTGACAAACACTTGTCTAATGCTCAACAAACTTGTCCAAACTTCTCTTATTGAACTATGCTGTTCCATATTTTGAACTTCTATTGTCTCCTTGGCCCTAAAACTAGTCTCGCTTATTCCCTTTGCTTGATATAGATACTGTCTCAACTCTTCTTCAGAAAGTGGGTTGTCTATATATCCAATCCTAAGTGCGATTAGATTCGATACTTGCACAGCTTCTTTCAATCTACCTCTACACAGAAAGAACCGAGGACTTTCGGGTGAAAAAAAAGTAACCAAGGTAGTTGCTACCATTGTGGGTATAGCATTTATAAACATAAATAGTCTCCAACTACCAGACCCTGATGATTTATCTGACATTTTGAATATAAGCAGAGCCCATAAAGCAGTGTAGAGAAACCCTAATGTGTAACACGAGGCAACTAATGTCATAAATCTACCTCGTTTGGACGGAGGAGATATCTCAGCTGTTAATGTCACTACGCCTGCAATAACCATACCCAAATTAATGCCACACAGAAATCTCAATATGCATAACTCAATAGCATTTCGCGCTAAAGATGATAAAACGCCCACTACTGTATTGCCCATCAATCCAAGTAAAAGTGTTTTTCGTCTTCCCACTATATCAGCTAATACACCCGATAATAAACCTGATATGAG
>Ga0214479_100167_pt1 | contig 40666 bp, 28 predicted proteins | sample M1_20Mar14CPVII9_5_FD_165054 | JGI IMG/M metagenome (GOLD analysis project Ga0214479, IMG submission 165054) | Marine eukaryotic communities from Monterey Bay, California, United States - M1_20Mar14CPVII9sort6BwellE14 | ecosystem: Environmental > Aquatic > Marine > Unclassified | place: USA... | reverse complement strand
ATGATACAAATAGAGATGACATTACACCAGCAAGAGTACCATATACACTGAAATTGAGTTCTCCGTGAGATCCAAGTACGAATCCAAATATAACTACCATTAAACAGAGAACCGTTTTGAATGATGTTGGTATACCAAGGAATACTCTTGATAAGAAGACATTGAATACTATTGTCAAACTCCTTGCAACATTGTAGAATGATACCTGCACGAGTTTCAAACATAGATTGTTAAATGTAGTCATTCCAACTATTGTGTATTGCAATATGATAATTGGTACATAACGTTTAGTCATTAGAAACATGGGATTAGAAAGAAGACATATGACATGTACACAAACACATTTCAACACTTACCAAACACTAAACTCAATGGAAATATCTGTCGAGCTTGTGAAAGTAAATACTCCACTTTTGGGAATTGAGCAAAGAAACTAGGTTTAGGCGGATTTGCAGGTTGACTAGTTCCATTCTCATTTACACTAACTGCAGAATATTGAGTTGCACTAGCCGCATTACCCCGAGCTCGTTGTCCACATAAGCCCGCTATGTAGCATATAATTACAGTCACTATGCATTGATACCATGTAACAAATAGTGGTGCCGGTATTGATATACCTTCATTGGACATTAGAATTTTATTTAAATAGACCATACTAATACTAACAACCCAATAGGTTGCAACAACACTAGCAATATACATAACCTCTGCCATGATTGTTGTTTTGTTATATTATTTTGTAGTTACTTATCAAAAATGATCAAATATAATATGATGTGTATGACGTAGATGTTGTTGGTAAATTGTCGTTTTGTAATTAAAACAAGTTGAGTTATTATCGATTATGTATGAAATGTAGTCAACTAGCCGGAAATATGTTTGAATATATCAATAAAGACTCTTTCTAACTGGTGCACAATAGGGTAGTAATGTATTGATCTTCTAGATGGAGGGCAAGTTCAAGAGTACTAGGTACAAATAAAGCGACAACACTCAACATAAACAATCATTTTTGTTTATTGTGTTTTCATATATGAAAGAAACTCTGTTTTTGGAAAGGATACCCACTCTCACGGTATCCTTTTTTCCATATGTTAAGTGAGGGAAGAGGATTGAGAGGAGAGATCAAACTATCATATCCAATACATATAGTTTATATTTAGTGTACAAATTCTATTCATTTTGAGAAAGGCATGTATATATTTCCCAATCTCTAGCTCTCAAACTTCCTAATCTCCTTCTCTTATCCTTAGTTAATCACAAGATAAGGTGAATGTTCTCCTTCTTTGGAGCTGTATGACACTCTGTTATCACTTGCTGAGTCGATGATAATGGTAACATACTTGCCTGTTGAGGTAGATAGAGCCTCAGTTATATCAACTTTCACCCAAGTATGACTCCTCACTTTCCTGAGAGACTTGGCATATCTCGAGTTGCTCAAAAGAGAGCTCAGAGGCGCATTATCATATGTCACCATGTCTTCATCCCACATTGATACGTCTCCAGTTATGGCATGAAATACGCCACCGTTTTGTGAGCTATCTATGGCATATAGATTTAGAACTACAGACCGTATTGGACTTGATTTCAGACAAGACACATCGAACTGGATCAAAGCGATATGACCTGGAAATCCATCTACAAAGAGTTCTGTTGCATGACCATAGTTCATATCTTTCAAATTGGGTGAAACGAATGTATCATCTGATGATATGAGTGTACTGCAACCATTCTCCTCCTCACCGCCCTGAGCGAATAGTTCTGCACCAGAACTGCTTTGCATTTGCATTGACGATTCTAGAGTGATCAATGCTTCTTGTTTTGGTACAACGACGAGCTGTGGACCAAATCCATTGAGTTCCTTTGATGCAAATATCAAACGAAGTTCATCACAGGATGCTCTGGCTGCTGCGGACGGTATCACTCTTATGCTTAAGTAATCTGATGCAAGATTATTAACAGCTGATGTAGCATCGACTTCATACCACTGTTGTCAATGTAGAGAGAATACGAAGGAGTGTTAGCAGAAGATACGTCAAAGATGACACAGCATCGCACCTAACAAACTACTTACCATTCCATTTTGTAGAGTACTTAAACTGCCAACAACTTCGGTATACTCTGGTGCTGTCTTCCAACTGATGCTATCCTCTGACCAGTCGGGAGTTGGTGCATGTAAAAAGACTGCTCCGTTCAAACTCGATCCTTCAATGACATGAATCAATATGCTTGCATACTCGACTGGACTATAAGAGCCAAGAGATGATAAATCAAACTTCAACATCGCATGCATATCTCCACCGCACTCGGATGGGCTTACTTCCAATAAAACATCATCTCCCAATGAGTTGCTGTCCTGATCTTGACGCATGATCGTAGCGTCATCCGTTGCATACGAACTGATGACAGTCGATAGATCGATATTGTGATTTGGGTAAGGACATATCGGTATATCTTGCATTATCGAGATATCTTCATCAACACTGTCAGTATCTCCACTGTGTGTAGTTAGTTTTGTTGTACTTCTACCCAACTGTCTTCCATAATGACTCAGCTGTTGCATTTGTAAACGCCCGGCAATCATTTGCATACCAACTGGAGGAGGACCAAGTTCAATGGTAAGTTTAGGAGCATATTGTCCTTGCATGTACTCTTGTGAAGCATAGGTAACTTGATTCTTCAAACAAGCTTGAATTCTCACAGCTACATGCTCATCACTATTGGAAACCAAGCCGGTGACATCAGCCTCTACCCAAGATTCATTAACAGCTTCTCCTATCTGTACAAGAGGCGGACCTGAAGACTCTGGAGTGCTTGACCATGATATCGAACTTTCCTCCCAGTTGGGATTCATAATGTGCACAAAGCCACCCAACCTTGAAGGATTGGTAACATACAAGCGTAGAGTAACCTTCTTGATTGTTACACACTCACAAATGTCATCCGGGAGCTCAAACTTGATGATACCGTCTGTTTGTGGCTCTTCAGCAATCACAATCGAGTCAGTATTGTAGCCCTTGTCATTCTCGGCGACTATATATGCATCATCACTGGCTGAAACTGTAATAGTCTCTCCTTCTCGTGGTCTACAAACATTGTCTGGTGCTTCTTGAACTTCCTGAGGAGTATCACAGAGAACTCGACGGTAAACATCAAATGTACCCTCACAATTGTTGAGTTGATCCTCTAGTCCACATTCTCCATCAGACTCGCAGAGAGCTCCAATTTCTAATGTTGTGTCTGAACAACTCGGTAGTATGACTGGATCACAACTTGGGCATTGATTTGGATCCAGAGGCTCAAAACACATGTCTAAGCATGAAGGTACGATAGCGGGTAACGAATGAGTAGGCCTCGCAGTAGGCCTCGCTGTGGGGCTTTCAGAGATAGGCTTGGTCGTATGCTGCTTACTTGGAGAACTCGTTACAGGTTTGTCAGAGGGTTGATTCGTCGGACTGGATGTAAGAGTCGATACAACTGGCACGGATACAACCGGTGTTGGCATAATGATCGAAACTACTACCGTAGCTTCGTCACTGCCGCCATTACCATCTGATATAGTATACTTGAACGAATCTTCTCCAGCAAATCCAGTGTTTGGATAGTAAGTAATAGTGTTATCTGTATTGATCTCAACTCTTCCATTGACGGGCTCAGTTGTAGACACGACAGATAGCTCATCATTTCTATCCGAATCAAAATCATTTACCAATACGTCAATAAAAACTTCAGTGTTTGTCAGAGTAGATGCAAAGTCATTATTAGCAAAAGGATCTCTATTTCCGTCAGTCGGTTTCGTACTTGGTGCTTGAGAAGGTTGCTGTGACGGCTTTTGGGTCGGAGAGGAAGTTGTCGGTTCTGCAATAACATCGACAACTAGTTCTGCTGAATCACAAACGGTTGTATCTTCCACACATACAATGTATGAGCATGTATCAGTCCCAACATATGTTGGATCACTTGCATATTGTACTTGATTGTCAACTACTTCACAAACACCATTATCTGCTTGTTCAGCTATGTCTATCACTTTCAATGGCAAGTCATTATCGTGCTCATCATTTTCAAGGACATCCACCAAAACTGAAGTTTCAGGTTGAGTTTGAGCACTGTCATCCGTTGCTATGGGCTTTTGAGGGATAACGTTAACAGTGACAACAGCAGAATCACATACTTCAGTGTCCTCTATACATACAACATATGAACAGCTATCAATCCCTGTAATAAAGTCTTCTTCTGGGGTATACAACACTTGGTTGTTAACTACCTCGCAGACTCCATTTTCTGGTTGATTTTCAATGTCTGTAACCACAAGTGGCAAGTCTTGTGGTTGTAAGTCATTATCAAGAACATCTATTGACACTGGAGTATTAGGAGTTGTCTCAGAAGTATCATCATTACCAGTTGGTGCAGTTGGAATCACGTCCACAATCAGAGTGGCTTCATCACACTCCAATTGACTACTATCAAGCTCGCCATCCATTGTTGACATTTCAGTTTCTCCAATAGATATACTAAACTTTGCTATTGATGCTTGTACCTGGCATGCTATACCACACCTATGAAGTTGAGCTTTAATGTCAACACAGACTGTATAATCACATTCATCGCTGCCAACGAATCCTTGATTAGGTGTATACTGAACTTGCCCATCAAGTACTTCACATACACCGTCCTCGGATTGGGTTGCAATGTCAGTTACTTTCATTGGTTGATCTTGAGGATGAGAGTCGTTCTCGATTACGTCGACTGTTACTGGTGTATCTGATGGTGTCTCAACTTGATCATCTACTGCAATAGGTTTTGTTGGGGTGACATTGATGGTGACTGTAGCCTCGTCACATAATACTTGACTACCTTCAACACAGACAATATACTCACAGTTGTCTGAGCCGATGAAGTCTGTATCTGGAGTGTATTGTACTTGATCTCCGACTACCTCACATAGTCCATTATCAGGCTGTGTAGTCGTAACAACTTCAAGTGGTGTGTCATTAGGTTGATCATTTTCTAAGACATCTATCAAGACGGGGGTATTAGCCGGAGTTTCAATTTCATCATCTTCTGATACAGGCTTTGGTATCACCTCAACTATCACAACCCCTTCATCACATATATCAGTATTGTCTTCTAGACAAACTGTATATTTACACTCGTCACTTCCGCTGAAGCCTAGGTCAGGGCTATATTTAACTTGCCCATCATCAGTGATCTCGCAAGTACCATTCGTAGGCTGGGTGACATTAACGACCATCAATGGTAGTTCAGGATCGTCACTGTAGCTATCATTGTCGAGTACATCAACTATTATGGGATTGTCTTGTGGAGTTTCGACTTTGTCATCTTGAGCAATCTTGACTTCAACAACATCCACAACCAACATTGCAGTATCACAAGCCTCTGTTCCTTGGATGCAAACGATATAATCACAGCTTTCTCCGCTTCCAAGGAAGTCTTCGTTTGGTGTGTACTGCACTTGATTATCGACAACTTCACAAACTCCGTTGTCAGGTTGCGTTGTAATGTCGGTCACTTCAAGTGGCTTGTTGGCAGAGGGGTTTACGTCGTTCTTTATCACATCTGATAACACTGGCGTATTCAATGGAACTCGCTCTTTATCATCGTTCGCCGTTGGCGCTGGTTGAACCACATCAACAGTAAGCTCTGCAGAATCACATATTTCCGTACCCTCAACACAAACTGTATATGTACAACTGTCACTCTCAATAAAGCTTTCGTTAGGTGTGTACTCAACTTGACCGTCGACTACTTCACATGTACCGTTATCTGGCTGTTCAACAATGTCTATCACCTCTATTGGAAGGTCTTCAGGATGGATATCGTTGTCAATCACATCTACAGTGATTGGTGTGTTAGGTTCAGTCTCAACTTGGTCTTCGTTTGCCGTAGGTGGACCACTCTCTACCTCCACAAAGACATTTGCTGTATCACATTCATTCGATGAATCACACACAACATATGGACAAATGTCAGGTCCGACATGATCAAGGTCGGGTTCGTATATTACTTGGTTGTCCTCAGTAATACTGCACTTGCCGTGCAAACCTTGTGTCACGTCCGTCACTGTCAACTCATCACCATCGGGGTCTACATCATTGTCCAAAACAGGCACTATTACAGGAGCGTTGTGGGGTGTTGATACCTGATCATCATTAGCATCTGGTGGTAGATTTGTCTCATCCACTGATATGATAATTGCACCTTCATCGCATAGCTCATGATCATCACAGACATAGTACAAGCAAATATCAATACCGACAAAGCCAGTATCGGGAGTGTAAGTCACTGTATTGTCCTCTTCATTGGTCACACAAGTTCCATTAGCTCCATCAGTAACATTAGCAAGATTAAGAGGACTATCAATTGGGTTTTGATCATTATCCAATGGTTTCAATGTCACAGGTTCATCTTCATTTGTCGTCACTGGATCATCAACTGCCAATGGTGATTGCTTGGGTGTTTCAATAACATCTACAATGGTTAATCCCTCATCACAGTCTGTAGTGCCTTTAATACAAGCTGTATATGTACAATTATCTTGGCCAAAGAATCCCTCGGCTGGAGTATACTCTACTTGCCCATTATCAGTAATCTCACAAGTACCATTTGACGGAGGAGTTACTTCTGTCATCTCCAAATTATCTGGAAGGTCATTTTGAAGCACATCAATCACAAGTGGCTCGCCTTCGGGCGTGTCGGCTCGATCATCAAGTACAATTGGATCAGTGCTGCTTGGATCAATCGTCACAGTAACGACTGCATTGTCACATGCATTTGTGTCACATATTATATAGTCGAATGTATCTTCGCCTACATATCCTTCTTTTGGAGTGTACACGACGCCATCTTCATCTGGACTTATTTCAACAACTCCATGCTCAGGTTCACTAACATCTATTACATTCAACTCATCTCCATCCGGATCGTTATCGTTTGCCAGCACAGGTATCGTTATTGGCCCAGGATTCATACCCTCTGATATAGTTACAAAGTCATCGTTAGCAACTGGCGGGTCATTCGGTGGACGCTCAACAGTAACAGATACAGTAGCCTCGTCGCATAAACTATCTGGGTCTGATATACCAGATTGAACCTCTATCGATGGATCACATATTTTGTATATAAATGTATCTTCTCCAACAAAATCATTGGCTGGTTTGAATATTATTGTTCCTTCGGGACGTATCCCCGCTGTGCCATTAGTTGGTTGTGATACTATACTGTTAATTGTGATGGGGTCGTCGACATCTACATCATTTTCTAAAACTGGTATATTGATATTTGTGTTCATTAGCGTTGTTGCAATATCATCATCTATTCGGATGTCGAGTCAATGAGAATAGTTTAGTTTGAGCATAAGTCAAGCTTGATAAATAAGAATATAGAAGGATACTCACTAGCAACAGGCAAATCATTTATAGGTTGTACTTCCACAATTACATCTGCATCGCTTATAAAGCCATTGCCATCGACAACTTCATATTTGAACTCATCAAATCCGTTATATCCATTCTCTGGAGAGTATATTATTTCATCATCATCTCCAAATTCAACACTCCCAAACTCTGGTTGGGTATAATCAACTATAGTCAAGCCAGTACCCACTCCATCTATATCATTATCTAATACCGATAGAGATATTGGGGTATCTTCTGGAGTAACTCCAGTATCATCTTTAGCACAGCTTGCTATTCGTTTGTATACATCTGCTCCATCCATACAATTGTTGAGCTCAGTCGATGTATTACATTCACCACTACCTATACAAATGTCTTTAATGTTGATTGTATATCCAGTTAGTGATGGATAGGATGTAAATTCACTTGAATCTATACATTGTGGTATTGAATCAATATCGCTTGTTGGACAATCTGATTCTTCTATAGGTACCAAGCACAGCTCATCACATGTTGCAATTGGCAAAGTCTCGACTGGTTCTTTCGAAGGTTGCTGTGATGGTCGTAATGTTGGTGATGCAGTTTCTTCAGGCTTTATAGTTGGATCGCGTGTCGGCCTAACACTCACTCCTCTTGTGGGTGTCAACGAAGGTTTGGCTGTCGGTACACATCGGTCAGTTCCACCAGTTTTCAATATCTCAATCTCAGCACAATTCCAATATTGCAATGGTAAACCATTCCCATCATGAGGCAAAGGAACTGGACATTCATTAATCTTCTCTTCAAATACATCTCCCCATTCCGGTGGAAAATCATATTCCAAATATCCCTCATGATAACAATCTTGTGCGGTAACAAAGTACCATTGCAATAATATCAAATCACCTGTCAAACCACAGGGTAAATTCATTTGATATGAAAACTCTTGTTTATTACCAGGAAAACCATCTAAATCATCAACACGACCGGTAACATCCCCGTCGGGGATATAGATCCTTTCAGGATAATTCGGATCTTCATACGCACCGTAATAATTATCACTAACAAATTCTAATGGATATTGATCAAAACATTCTTGTGTTGGTATTTCACCCCATTCTATTGGACATAGACTGAATTGAAAATGACCTCCGTTACTACTTATCAGTGATACCTTAATATTAATTTCATCTTCTTGGTTGTATACTGCTTGGATGTTGATTGGCATATCATTCCCTAATATGTTTTTGGGTGTGTCATAATTACGAAGTGTTTCGATTATACCGCATTGTGCGACTGATCCACCTCGATCAGCGCCTTGGGGTGTTGTTTCGGGTTCTGGATCTGATTCGGTCCGTGGCCACCAGACTGTGTCTTCATATGCTACTAAGTTTCTGGAGCGGGGTAGTTTGAGATATCCTAGTGATGTTGTCGGTGTTGGTATTATTATGAGTAGGAGTATTATTATCGAGACCGAGAGCATAAGTTGTGATCTTCTTTTGGACGACGATGGCATTCTATATCTCTTTGCAAATCTAGCTCTTCTTAGACACTTGCATGATAATATATCATATTGTGTCGGTGGCATCATTATTGTATCTCTTTGCAATGATTTTTTTATAATGATAATAATGACGGAAGTATCAGTTTATAATATGTTCACAACTTTGCAATCATCTAATATCTTACTCCCTCATTGCAACATGCCTAATACTGGCATGTGGTGTTAACGCCATATGAAATACCCAAGGTTGGCGGCCACACTAATGAAGACACGATAGAGCAACGATTCGATTGTTTGCCCGTTTATACAGGGCTTTCTAAAATGTCTTCCTCTCTTTCTTGTCACCATGTCGTACTCACTTTCTCGCCGGAGTCATAAAAGATACCACTTCTATTTGAGAAGCGGGCAGTTGATTATTTCTTCGGTCCTAAAATACCATCATGCATAGATCAATTTTGGTCTTGGTCTAAAACAGCATTGATAAAGTGATTCATCACGATTAGCCTTTAATATGTGTATGTATGTAGCAATATTGCAGGCCTCTCTCTCTGCAATTTACAATACCTTGTTTCAAGACTCTCAACATTCGACGATTAACATGGAGCGGCCGGCTGGCATTCATTAATCTTAATCTATTCAATAAAAACGATTGGCAATACAGTTTGCAATAGATATAAATTGCAAATCATAATATCATGGACGGTTTAATGAACAAGCTACTGAGGAGGAAGTCAACTGGATCAACAGTAGCGAGTATAGATACGGTAGAGGCAATAGATGACTCTGGGGAAATTCTAGTTAGTACAGCAACGAGTACTAAACAATAATATAGCTAAGGAGGAGGCAGTTGATAATACCTCCGCTGGCTCAACTGATCATATCATCAGTGAGCTTGATATAAGTTCATCAAGTGACAAGTCTGAATCACCTGTGGGTGTTATGGATATAAGATTAACAAGTACCGAAGTACCGCCGCCGCCATTATCAGAAGACGCCAACGATGAACACGATTACAATGACGATGATGGTCTATTAGTTGACTTTCCCAACCGACGAACGTCAATGGAGGAAGTACCACTAGCACCCACTCGTTCCATATCCTTCAAAGACTCAGCCAAGGTACAATCGGTAGAAAACTATTCATTAAATCCACATCTCAAATCACAACTATGGTATAATGAAACAGACCTAAGGTCATTCCAACGAAATAAAGGACAGGATATAGGTACTATACGAATGTTACATAAGTTCAATACACAAGCTAAGAATAATAATAAAAAGAAGAAGAAACAGAATGCAGAGTTTATAGCCCAACAACAAATGATACAAAAGACTACCACAAGTATAGGATTGGAAAATCATGTTGGTCATGGTTCTATATCATGGAATAAGATGACGTTACTTCGAGAACAACATCGGAAGGCTGTATTGATTGAACAATGGAAACAGAATGGTGAATTTTGTGTTGTCAATCCTGATAGTATTGCCAAGGTTAGCATGGAGGAGAGTGAGTGGGCTAGGGTACGGGGTGCAGAGATTGGTATTATTCATGCCAATTATGATAAGGATGGCGAGAATGATGATGATGAGAGTGATGATAGTAGCTCCTCATCAAGTGAGGGTGGGGGTACGATTGATTGGGAAGATGGATTATCCGTTGGGAGTGTAGAAGTTAGAGAAGGGTTGGGTGACTCGGTCAAGTCCGGGTTAGATATTGGTGGTGGTGCCAAGAAAGATGATGATACCAAGCAACCGCAGCGTATCCACATGCCTGCTCTGAGAATTAGCAAGACACAAGAAGCTATAATAGCGGCAGATAAGAAGGCCAGTACTCAAGTGAGGAAGGAGATTGATAATCTTCGTGCATCGATATCACTTGTTAAACACCAATCTACAAGTCACCGAAGTGTTCAGGTGCGTCGAAGGAACTCACCAAGCACGTCGTCATACTCGCATATGACACGAGGAAATGGTTCTTCGGGCTTGCTTTCCTCTGCAGAAAAAACAGTGCCATACATTCAACGAGGGAATGAAGAATGGTCAACATCAAGCACGAGCATTCCCCCTTCAAGTAATGTTTCCTCGCCAAGAAGAAGCCCTCGAAGACTACTTCCTGTTCCCAACAACACACCCAATGAGCCACTTGATAACAATACTGTTTCTCCTGAAGATGTTGACAAACTCCGCCGAAGTGTACAACTCAAGATGAGTTTAGTCAGAGATAACTCTTCAAAGAGGCTAGATAGAAGTGAGCTTGGTCTTCCATCTGAGACAAAGGATGTGTTGCCGGTAACAAGAAGACCGCAGCAATCAAGAACATCTTTACCAAAACCTCCAAGAATAGCTGAGGAGATTAATTGGAGTTCATCATCAAGTTCAGATGAGGATAAGCGTTCCTTCAAAAAGCTGAATGGTGAGGGTTGTCTCAGAAGTACCGGGGAGGTGCCGAAGCCACATATAAGACGACCCACTCCGCCTTCCGCGTGACCCTCGGCAGCTTAACCTCTCAGTATTACCAATAGAGGGGGGCAGCTACTTCATGAGAGGTGACAACAATACCTCATTCCTTTACAGACTTCTTCAAAATGTATATAAACCAGTATATATTAGAATAGAATAGATACCAATAAGAATAGAATGCACAGCTAGGTAAACAGTTGTATTGTAAACAAATACCTAGTTTCCACTACTCAGTCTGCCGTTTCTTCATTCTCTTTCTTATTTACCTCTCTGTCATACATATCTGGAGCTCCGACAAAGTAACACCAGACCTTCAATGCACACATTAAACTGAGTAAGTGAAAGATTGGACGAAGACGATCACTAGCGTATAGCTCAACTGACATGGATTGAAGATCATCAGAGTTTGATGATTCGAATATTTCCACGGCCACTTGAACGGTATCTATTATATGATCTCTGGTAGCAATCAATACTAACACTGCAACCTCGCAAATACAAATTGTGCCGCCAAGAAAGTCGCCCATTACTCCTCCTAACAAATAGTCGCCCTTGTTTCCACATAAATGAGCTACCAATAGTACTGCCAAAATGAGCACAATTGAAAATAATTGGCCGTATAGTATTGATGATAGTATGAAACAGTAAATTGATGCACATAGCACTCGTGACCAAGATACAATATGCTTTGCCTCCACCATGAATCGATAGAATGGGGACTTCGGGCCTACTTCGGCAACATAGTCTCTTGTTCGAATCAAGTATGGAGCTGACAACCTAGCAAGTGTTTGAGCAACAAGTATCGCAGGACCTATACCTGAACTACCTCCATTTTGAAAGTCCAGTACCCAGTTGGATGATCCAAGAATACCAAGGAGCTGCAACTTGGTAAATAGGAATAGACTCAGGGCAGCACATCCATATGTACCGACTCGACTATCAGTCATAATCTTGAGCACTTGGCTTTTACTCCACCCACCACCAAGTCCATCTGCAGAGTCTGCCAAGCCATCTTCATGGAAGCAACCAGTAATGTAAAGACCAACACTGATACTCAAGGCAGCTGATACAGTTGCAGACAATCCTATAGATATATCCAAACAATCAAATATCACTGCATACATACAACCCAATATACTACCAACTATCGGAAAATAAGACATACCTCTCATTAAAAATCCAGGGTGTAAATCAACCCAGCTAGGTGATGGTAGTCTAGTAATGAACATCCAAATTGTGAAGAAGGTCCGGAATTCAGATTTAGGACTAAGTGTAGCATTATTGTCATCGGTACCGTTAATAAATGCTTGTATCTCATCTGATATTTGTGATTTGTTGGATAAATTACGAGATTCTACAATCCCTGGTTCGAGGATTGTAGTTCGACTTTCTTTCTTTTCATTCTCATCTTTATTCTCCTCATTGATATCTTTGTCAGCTGTTTGGTTTAATGTGTTTCCATTATTCTTGGGTATTAAATTTTGTATGCTATCATGATCTGCAATGCCATCTATGCGTTCTCTTAGAGAATTGATTTCATTCTTCATTTGATTAGTGATTTCGGCTTGTTCGATAGATGCTCGGCGTCTATCAACAAGTTCCTCGGCTGCTTCAATTGATGCACGACGTTTATCAGATGGTATCTTCATTGCAATTTTATTAATATCCTTCTTCTTTAATTGCTCACTGATGGCTTGTTCGACAGGTGATGGAGATGGTTTCTTCTCCTCTATAACACATGTTTTCTCATGCTGTAAAGCTTCGTCATAGGTATGGAATTTAGCAACTTTACACACATCACACTGGGAGATGCGCATTTCACAGTTTATGAAGATGGAGAGAGATGATAGTGACGTTAGTACATGCGGGTTAAAAAGACAAAGCTCAGATAAAGCAACACAAACTCAAACACACGACAAAACAATATCACTGACGCGGACTTTCCAACCAGTTCATTTTTTTTGTATCATTGGTTGTAGTATTTGCAACAACACTTGTGTTGGTATCCACCACCATATCCTCGTCTACAGTTAATCTAGCTTTATTAGGTGCTTGGTCTAAGGCAGTTTGTGTTCTTTTGCGTTTGTTATTATTCATTATGAGGGCCTACTATCACAACAATGGTGAGTTAGTAAGTGGATGTGAGGTTTTGCAAATTGCATTGCAAAAAGGAGGATACGGCTTACGGGCTTACGGCGGTTTAGAGTTTATTCGGCGTTCAAGTAAGATTTTCATGAGAGTGTATGTACGTATCGATATGAGCCATTCAATCTCTACCTATTGTATTCATCTACTGATATTACTATAAGACCAATATGCCCAGCGGTAACCACGAACCTGTAAATCAAGTACGGCTAACAAACGTTGCCGTAGTTCGTCTCTCACGCGGTGGCAATCGATTCGAAGTTGCCTGCTATAAGAATAAGATTATCAACTACCGTCAAGGTACTGAAACTGATTTATCAGAAGTATTACAAACAGAACGAGTCTTTACAAACGTCTCCAAGGGACAATTTGCAAATAGTAAAACATTACAAAAATGTTTCAATACGTCAAATGAAGAGGAGGTATGTCGATTTATATTAGATAAGGGTGATGTACAAGTTAGTGATCAAGAACGGGCAGCACAACTTGAGAATACAATTCGAGAGGTGGCTAGTATGGTAGCTGAGAAGTGTGTAGATCCAATTAATAAACGACCGTATACTATTACACAAATTCGTGATGCAATGAAATCTGCTGGATTTATGGTCCATCCTACGAGGAATGTTAAGCAACAGTTTTTGGATTGTGTAAAGTTGATACAGAAGAAGAAAGTATTGGATATTGAAAGAGCCAAGATGCAGCTAGCCTTGGTTTTACTGGATAGTGAGGATGATGAAGATGGTATATTGGATAGAAGAAGGAATGCAACTAATCTATTGATTGAGGAAGGTGTTGCCAAATCAGACATCGTTACTCCACAAAAAGATGACGAGGATACCACACGGATTATATTCCTATCTGATCCATCGTTATATCGTAAAATGGAGGGTATTGCTAAGAACAGTTCTGTACAGTGTAGGATAGAGATTATACAGCAGTGTGTGACAGAAGAAGGTGATGTTACTCTGGGATCTGAGTTGGAAAGACGAGCGCAACAGAAACAACAACATGATGAAGCTGAAGAAGAAAGAGCTAACAGGAATGTAGACAGTGTGGATGGGGTAGAATCACTGACCAATAATATGCAATCAACTCTTTCAATAAATGAAAATGAAACATCAAAAGAAGACAATCATTATGAGCTACCTCAAAGAGTAACCAACTCAAGAAAGGCACAAAAGGCACAACAAAAGAAGAGTAAAAAGGCAAAGCGACGAGAGAAGGAAGAACAAGCTGAGAAAGATGAGCGTATTGCTGCTGAAAAGATACGTCAGAAGGAACGTGCTGAAAGATTGGGTATTGTAGAAGGTAGTAATGGTGCTACCGCTGAACCCTCTAGTGCTAGTGGAGGAGGAGGAGATACCAAGCCATGCAATACATGCGGTGGAAGTTTTACACCAGGAAAGTACCGTTCACATTTCCGCAGTGATTGGCATAGATACAATGTCAAGTTAAAGATGAAAGGTGTGGCACCTGTATCTGAAAGAGAATTCCAATTGTGTGATGCAGATGAATTCTTCAGTTAGTAGTTAAGGAATAGTTAGTATTTTAAGAGGTACTAATCACAACTCATTACTCAAAACCCAAATCATAGATTTGGTGCAAATCACAAATTAGGCGTGACAATTAATGACTTCTTCACATTCCCCAATGATAGAAATGTAGCCTCATCAAGGTCTATAGACACAGTTTCTTGACGAAAGCCACATTGCAGGCCTTCATGAATGAGTAGGCGTACCTCAGGCTCTTCTCCCTTTCCGCCTCCTATAATCAGTTCAGTTTTACCACTTTTTCTAACAACTATTCGACCGTACCTTCCTGAAGGTAAATCTTTTAATGTATCATCATATCTCAGTGCTGATTGTGCAGTTGATAAGGAACCAACTTCCCCAGCATTTGTGTCGATACTGGAACTGCCTACCATGTCTGGCTTGTTATTGCTCTGAGCATCATTTATCTCTTTCTTTATTGCAGCAACCTTCCTCCTAGATGAAGATGAGGTATCTAAGTGCGGTAATCGAGTTGGAAATTTCATCAAGTACCATGATTCTGATTCCATTTGCTTCAACTCGTCAGATACTGTTTCAAGATCTAGGAAAGGTGATAGCAATGGAGGGTCACTCAACTTTGATGTGAATGATGATACTGCAGCTGTATTATCGGTATCAGATTTCTTCTCTTCTTCAAAATTACCTTCTTGACAATCATACATTGTTTGTTGATTAGGATCAATTGCAAATGGTAATTGAACAGGTCGTAATCCACCCCCAGTATCCCCCCTTCGCTTTGCTCTTTCTTCCTCTGCACTTGAATCTGAATCATATAAGTATTGATTTGCTAATCCTGAATTATCTGCCATTTCACTATCCTCAACAATCTGATCATTATCATCAAACATTGAACTAGGATTTGCATCCCTTCTTTGTCTACTAGTTGATGGCCCGTCTAATACACTCTTCTTCTTCTTTTTACCAACATCAACATCTTCGTCATCGTCCACATCCATCAACTCAGCAACAACAATTTCTTCTACTTCATCATCATCTTTCTTTGATGATGACCTCTTAGATTTTCCTTTCTTAGTATTACTTCCTCCTGGCATGTAAACTGCCCCATCAGTTCCCGCATCTAATACTATCTCTTGAGCTTGAGGTACATTGATAATTTGACTGGAATCTCCTCCTTTTGCTGCCGCAGTTACTCCCCCTTCACTGCGCTTAGCGGCCTCACCTGTAAAGAATGCAGTACCTGTGGGTATGACAAATCTACCTCCTCTACCGCCTCGTCCTCTTCCCGATCCACCACCGCGGCCCCTTCCACCACCGCGTCCTCGCCCTCTTCCAGTAGATTTACCACTTTGATGTTTTGGTGGACTTTTACTACGTGATCGGGATGATGATGATGATGCAGTGACTGCTACTGCTGGCGGAGCATTTGTTGTTGCTGTAGTATTAGTAGACTTCTTTGCAGCCTGCGGACGCTTCAAAGGTTTGAATTTACCAGCTTGTGATGGTGGTTTCTTCTTTGGTGGCATGACTTATAGATATTAGTATTTGATGTATATATTAGATTTGATGTATGATAAATTTGAATGGTATGATATCTTCACTCTTATTCATTCAATGTCGAATCTACGATTATCTTACTGTTCATATATTGAAAGCACGTTAATAATATCTTTTAGTAACTACGATATATCCTATTATCCAATCCTCATACTAACTCTCCACTACAACCTACAAAGGTACCGCAACCATACAAAGGTACCGATTCGGTGATAAGAATAAAAGGATACCTCGGGGGTATCCTGACAATGGACGTACGTACGCAGACCGATCAGCTAGAAGTATGTAGGGGAAAGGAAACAGTTGCTCTGCATAATCAAAGGACTTATCTACTGGTTGACTTTCATATATGAAAGATCTTTGACTACAATATATCTCTATTATCAGGTTTATACTAATGCTCTTAGAGATTCAATGCCAAAAACTAGTAAAAAGATCCCTAGCCCTCTGAAAGATATGAGAGGGATCCTTATGAACAGATTAAGTATAGCCTATTGACTGTTATCAGTCTTGTGGTCTTTGTTGAACAACTTGATTTGGGTCTGGCGGCCAATCATAGAAGCGATTGTATCTTAATGGCACTGATGGTACAATCACCTCTCGTTTTCTACCATCAGGTAGATGCGTTTTGTTGTTTCTTATGAGGAGTGGAGAGGTCGAGAGACTAGTTTTCCTGAGGATAAATGAAGGGGACTCTACTGTGCTTCTCTTGTGAAGCATTAGTGGGATGGTATTCCTCAATGTCGACTTGTGGTAATTCTTGGCTTGAGTCAACGAACTCGCTCTCTTCTCTGCTCTCTTTTCCTTTCTCTTTTGTAGTATATCAATTATACATGTACTACTCTTCATGTTTTGAGGCCCGAGACAAACCAAGCCGCTAATGAAGAAGAACTTTCTCCAAGGGAAGATCAAGAGTACAATCATTAGACAAAACAAAAGTAACAATGTGACATATGAGAGAATTGGATCTTTCCACATGAATACGTTGAACATGGCTCGAAAGGCCGACACCCCAATGTCGAATATACGCAAAACTAGGGACAGGAGTGGATTCGTCCTCTTTGATATTGGATTCTTTGTCGTGTTTATACCAAGTTGTCGCTTGGCATCAGTTCTATCTTCATCCACAATAAACACTCTATCATCGAATAGATGAAGGCTTGCTTTCTGCGCCTTGTGATGCCACTGCTTGAGCTCTTGTTTGATTGAGACACCTTTCTCTGCTTTATTTGCTACATTTTGATCTACTGAAACGATACTTTGACGCCCGTTCGGAATATGCATGAGATTTTGCATCTGCTGCATCGATGTCCTACCACCTCTTCGTTTGTTTGTAGCAGCAGTAGACTTATCCTGTGGTATTGCTTTATATTTCAGCCCACTGAACATCTTCTTTGTTCTATCTTCTGTTTCATCCTCGTCATCACTTTCATAGTGATCACTATAGTCTGAATCGTCATCAAGAATCTCGTGCTTATGTTCACTGTTAGAATTCAGAGAAACATCATCAAGGTATATTTCAGCACTGTCTCGACGTTCTTGATTAGATGATTCCCATATAGTTCTAGCTGCAGCCTCCTCTGGGTTAGTGTGTAGGAACAGATACATTATCAGGTATCATATACACAGATTTACCAAAGAAGGCAACACAGACGTCACTTACCACTAGTTCGTTTCGGGTCAATATCGCCATTCGAGAATGGATACTCAGCATTGTCTTCTGTGTTCCATAAATCTAATGGCATATTAGATTGTCCAAACATCCAAATTAAACCACTATCAAGAATAGAAGTGTCTCGTCTCATCTGAGGCTTAGTTTCATTTTGACCCAAGAGCAACTTCGTCATACTACTGATACTGCGGTATCCAAACATCTTTGAGTGTGTGGAGTTAATGTGATACTTGACATAATTGTTCAGCATGGCAATGAAGACAAAGCTCACAATCCAAGCTGGGATGTATACCAAAGTGTTCTTGACAACTGAATACATCCAGCCAGTGAACACATAGGCTGAAAAGAAGGGATTCGTCCATCTGATGACATCAATAGCTGGAAGATGCGCGTTATCATGATTTATGATGATGAAAGAAAGGTGACATAACTTGTGTCAGTGCATGTGGTTTAAAGGCAGTCACATTATGGCTAATGAAGATCAAATGAAGAAGCCAGATCGCTGAGACTTCATACAAACACACAATTCACATTACAAAACAATACAAACGGGACTTTCCAGTATGTTTCATATGATGTGTGACCATTTTCTTGATCAGTTTCACTTCTCTTGACAATGCATCTTTAGTAGTAGTCTTGTATTTGATTCCTGGGTCCTTAGCGTACACAGTCTGAACCACATTTTGGAAACTCTTGACATCAGGACATTCAACAGTCACAGGGTTCAGATTGTGAGCCTCTGTCCTCTTTGTAATATCTGATATACTATTTGGGATATAGGCCAGAAGAGCAGTCCTTTTGCCTTCCTCTGTCCAGTTGAGTTGTAAGCGAAGGCGTACAGACCCAAGCTTCTTTCTGTTGTACACTCGAGAGCAATCCCGTAGGGGAAGAGTAACATCGATAAGATTAGAGTCTGGAAGCTGAGCAATATCAATCACCACTCTTCCAATGAAGTCATCTGTAGACTTCTCGCCGTCGTAATCAAAGATACCAACATATACTTGAGAATGTGCATTGTGAATTGGGATAGTACAAGCTCTTCGGCTAAGTGGTAGCCAACAGGGATTGCAATTGTCTGGTATTACATCAGTCACAAATGCAGAGTTATCACAGACTATGTAGCACACAGCATCAGTAAGTCCATTGACATCCATATTTGGTAAGCCACTGCATTGGATCAACTGTCACATAAAGGAAGATGTTTCTTCAGTTACATGCGAGTATTATATTGCAAGTTGGTGTACAATGTATAGATTCTCTCACCTCTACATTCAATGAACCAATCTCATCGGGTGTGCCTTTCCTAAGATCATGAAATGTCTTGGATCTCCTAGGTAACTCGGCTGAAAGATCTGTCTTTGTAAACCAAGTATTTGGGTAGCAGTACAATGGGAAGCAACGAAACTCCATCTCTCCATGGGATCCAGTGGGTTTGTCTTGATCTTGCACATGTCTGACTGAGCTAGTTCTATAAATCTTTGATGTTTCCGCTGCAATAGTTTCCCCCGCTTTACTTCTTACTCTCACATTTGCCTTTGCATGTCTTGATGGTAGTAAACTACCACCATAACCGCCTGATACCTTGGGAAGGTTGCGGCGTAAAGTCTCGGCAGTTCGAGCATAAAATGCTAGTTCTCCCTGTTGACATTTAAATTCAAAGATTTGGCAACTTTTATCAGTATAAGAATCGTTAGTATCAATATTGCTCTCGTCATCAGAGAAATCAAAGTCATAACCCTCTCCATTACTAGCACTAAAGCATAAACCTATGCTTCAATAATACCACCCGATTATCTGGTTTGTCATTTACTGATGGTACTAGAATCTTGAAGGATTTACTACCAATAGCCTGAAACTTCCATGGAACCTCCTTTGATATGTGCATATCATATCACAATAAATATGAATGTTCATATTATTGGATAGGGACAAAGAGCAGGATAGTTTGAGTAAATAACGCAACAATAGCAATACAGTATAGTAAATTATAATCTTCTTACCCCAGGAATGTGTAGATATGCTTCATTATCTAACTTCTCCTGAAACTCCTCCATACTTGCAAAGACTGTTACCCCATTTCTATTTCGTTTTGAATTATCGTCCCCATTATCAATGGTATCAAGATTGTTATAAAATGTTAAACTTCCGCCATCGATCTTAATCACCAACATTCCATATCTATATCGCTTTTTGATAACTTTACCATATCGCTTGCACATACCAACCCGTCCTTGTATAAATTTAGCAGTCGGTATTGGAGTATCGGTACTTTGGTTTGATGGGCCACTAACTGGAAGTGTTGTCGAATTTGAATTGAGTGATGCATCATCATCGTCCTCGTCAAAAAGCATTGTTTTTTTTATTATTATTTGAAGTAACACTATTTCTACCCCCTCAGCGCATAATCAATCTATCTTGCAATCATCTATCCATTGTAATTGTTATATAATATAGATATAATAGGTAGGGCAAGGAAGGTGAACATCATTGCAAAGATATGTGTGTAAGTATTTTTGTATGTGTTTAAGACTGGGCAGGAAGCTGCGGGCATTTGCGCTTTCGGCGATACGGTATCTTTCACATGAAAACTCAACGCATGCCGTGATCTCGTTTCATCTCGAGATCATCACGTCTCATCTCGTGATGAATCATTTCATCTCGTGATATCACGTGCGTTGAGAATTGCAATACAAATTGCAATAGTTATCGCCGATTCATCACGAGATGAATCGTCTCGTCTCGTGACATCTCGTCTCGTCTCGAGATCATCTCGTGATCATCACGAGATGATTTTCGTGGTGCCCAACTACATATCGCCAAAAGGACTATTTAGTGGGCAAGGCCCGCAGCTTCCAGAAAAGGGCTGTTATTTTTTTCTTAGTATCTAGGCGTTTCGCAAGGGGATCAGGTACCTCCTTAATGGACAATGATGCTGTTTCTCACTAGTATCTTATATTTCAATTCTTTACTTTAATCCAAGTATCTGATGTTCAACTCATACCCAACATGCACATGATCACATTCTGTGTATACACAACATACACCATCCAGAGCTATCTTTAGTAAGTCTCTTCATTCATTTCAGACATGCATTTACGAACAACATCTGCGGTAATAACCTTATCCCCTGACATCTTCTCAGTCTCACTCAACATTTTGCTAAGGAAACCTTCCTTTGCTTTGTGAATTCTTTCAGCAATCATCATCTGTTGTGATGGTGCCAAGTTTGCCATCCTTTGATCAACTCCAATCTTTTCTAAAGTAGACTGCATAAGAGCATCCATAAAGTTGCCCATTTCCTCTTGCCCGTTACATACTTTTGCAATTGTTGATTCGTCTTTTGTGGATGCTTCCTCTCCAGGAATTGTAAGTGGTGATGGAGGTGGCGATGCGTCCCCGGCCCGACGAAATGTCATCATTTCATCAGCTGTGTCACAAAAGGACATGAATGTTGTGAACGTGAGTTATATGTACAATTAAATAAAATAGTCATTACAATTTGCAATGTTCACATGATAGTCATAACATTGCAAACGTGCACATGATATGCCATCCCTATTATTACTCACTTGACAAATTCAGTAATGTTTTGTGACTAATAAAAGCAACATCCTCCAAGTAATGACCTTCAAATCCAAGCTCTTTGGAATTATAGAAATACAGCAGAAAATATTGAGTTTTATACAAATAATGCTTCAAATGAACAAAAGATATGATATACACACAATAATTACCTGCCATCGGTGCATAACTAAGCCTATAAATGGGAATTTTTATATCCTGTTTAGCACCCTCTTGTCGTTCTTCATCAGATAAAGTGTGCATATTGTCTGTCTTGCCTTGAATCTCAGCTGCCCACCAAACTGTCACTCCTTTCGCTTCCTGTGGCGGTTGAAGAGCAGCAGCTGCTTCCTGAGGCGGAGTCTCTTCGTCCTCTTCATCATTAATAGTCCATTTTACTTCAATCTTATCACCAGATTTTAATCTGTGTATAATAACACGAGATATACATGAGTGAGAGGTTTATATATTTCATATGAGATAAGAATAATTTATTATGTATAATAACATGATACAATGTGAGAGGATAAGTAAGTTATATTTCACATGACACAACATATTAAAGGCTCACTTTAAGGTATCTGCAACGTCCTCTGGTGATGGTATACTAACTCCATTATTATCTCTACGACGCTTTGCCGCTTGTTTAATCTGTTCTTCGGGTGGTGATTTGAGCATGGTGTAGTCTCTAGGTGGTGTATTAGAGAAAGATAAAGTAGTAACAGTGGTTGCACCGGAGTAAAAAATTATGAGAGTGTGACAGCTTCCAATTCCAAACGCCATCGCCACCTGCAAACTATATTGACATGTAAAATATATGATTCGCACTCTCCATAAATTCATAACTTACATGAACAACGGAGTATATATATAACGATAACGGTATATCAACTTCAACAACTCCAAATTCAACTGATAGATTTGTTTGCAATTTGCTATCAAAAAATAAATTTTATTCCACATGTAAGCATATCCTTCACCACATTAATTGTCTGATAGATCACGAATCACGCCGCTAAAAAGACTGCCTGGTGGGCAGGAGAATGCCAATACCTTCCTTCATCTTATATATATTAGCTAATTTATATACAATACCAAGACATTCCCTAAACATAGCAATACAAGTAGCAACAAATATCAATTCCCATCATATCACAAAACACCAGACCAAGAGTCCAAACAGCTATCGACTAGTTGAGGACTAACGACTTTATCATCCATGAATACATCCACTAGAGCACTGCCTATACCGTCAAAGTTTGCTGAGCCTTGCTCATTCCCATCAACACTGACCTTTATACCTTGCTTAGTGCAATCGAATCTAAAGATTGTTCCCTTTGTAGCCTGACCTCCCTTACTCTTCACTCCCTCAATGATTAGTGTTTCTAACTCTTTTACATCAGATGGTGACCCACTATATCTAGGCTTTACACCTTCGGCAATGGCACCAGCGATTGTCTCTAGAAGATGCGCGTTTCATAGTTTATGAAGATGAAGAGAGACGATAATAACTCAAGTTAGTGCATAAGGTTTGCAAAGGCAGCCAAATAATTGGCAAATGAAGTTCAAATGGAGTATCCAAATCACCTAGAAGTCATATTAAACACACCATAACACACAACAAAACAACACAAACTCGGACTTTCCTGCGTCCGCTTTAAAGGTCATCTCCAATACAAACGATGTGTTGACTTCACGAGCAGAATTCCTCAAGGCAGTTTGAGCGTCTTTCTTTTGCTTCCCTTTGGCAAATGGCGAAAGAGCTTCAAGCGTTGGTGGAGACGAGTACATTGCTACAGCATAGACATTGATTATTGCCTTCTTGCGGACACCTACACCAACAAGATACAGTCCGTCCTCGAGCTTGGGTTCAAAGGACACGCTAGTGGCTTTATCCTTTAGTGACTTCATTTTACTCTCAACTGCGTCATAGTTCTGCTCAATCACTACCTTTTCTACGACTTCACTCGTGGTAGCAGTGGTATCTTCAACTACAGCCTCGTTGCTGGCTGCAGGTTGAGGTGGTGATGTTGTACTACTTTCACCTCCAATCTGTGCACCAAGAGATTGAGCTCTGGAAATCTCTTTTTGTATTTCCGCCTCCAATTCGCGTATTCTTGCTTCAACATCTGCAGAATCAAATGAAGTTGGTGTCGTTTCCTCATTCTTGGGCTCTATCAGAGCCGATTCTAGAGTGGTATCGCTATTGTTGGCAATTTCTACCTCAGTTATATCAGCGGTCGCCTCCATAGTGTCTTGTTTGAGTGTTGTTTCTGCGGTCGACTCGTCGGTCTCCTTTGTGGTAGAGGACTGTACTTCTTCACTTACGACCTCTTCTGTAACCTTCTCTACAACAGATACGGCTTGATCGGCGGCGACTGTTGGTGTCGTTTTCTCTGGTGTCGATTTCATTGTCCAGTTACTCAATCTCTTCATCAATACACGAAGAGAAAGCATTGTTCGCTTGCTTTCAGGACCTATGTTTACTTCTCCTCCATTCACAGCCTGCGCAGTATCGGATCGACCTCCCATTTGGATACAGTTCTCAACCAATGATGGACTAACTGTATCATCGTCCATAAACACATCTACGAAAGCACTACCTAAGCCTTCAAACTTTGCAGTCTGTCTGTAAGAACCAACGCTTACACTAACTCCCTCGTTTGTACAATCAAATTGCAATGTTTCTCCTTTATGAGCGTTTCCACCAACCGTTTCTACTCCTTCTTTAATCAATGCTTGTAAATATTGAACATCTGCATCAAGACCGCGATATCGAAGCTTAACACTGTCGGCAATAGCTTCGGCAATTGTATCAGAGTCAGCTTGTAATATCATTTCCAGAACAAATGTTGTTCTTGGAGAAGCTTCTTCAAATGCACCAACTGAGTTTCTTAATGCAGATCTTGATGATGCATCTGATTGCGGATTTGGGCCAGTCATAGCATCAACTAAAGCTGGCGAGACATACATTCCAACAGCATATATCTTGATACCCATCTTCTGCCGTATCCCAGACCCAACAAGAGAAAGATCATCAAGTTTGGATGAAAAGTTTGATTGATAGTCTTGCATTTTGGACATTGCACTCTTTAGCTTGTCTCTTCTCCGTGCTCTATCTTGTTTGGATATTTCTGCATACTTTGCAAGCTCTGAAATATCATCATCAAGGGAAGTGGTAAACTCTGGTTTTAACTCCTCCCAATCAATTGTTTTGTCAGCTTCATTACCCTCTAGGAAGAATCCATATTTGTCTAGTAAGTCTAGAGATGTTCTATCACCTTCCCCATAACATATTGTAACTTCATCTCCCTCATCAATCGGTTTCAATGCTTTGAGGGCAAACGTCGAAGTATCATCAAATTGACGTGTCCATTTATTAACACTAATCTTCAAAACAGCAGTAGGATCATGTGCATGATTTGCCATATCAATTAATGGAATGAGAAATCCCTGTGCCTGCTCAACTTTTTTATTTGTGGGGAAGACACCAAATAACTTGTCATCATTATCAATATTTGGATCATTCACCATATTCCATGTAGTTATCCTTCTTGACCTCATCACATATGTCGCCCATCGTAATTCATCTTCATTAACATTATTCTTTTTAGCAACTTGTTCAACTATTTGCTTCCTATCAAGTGCTTCTTTTACATAACTTGGTACCTCTAATCCTTTTACATATTCCTCTGACCAAAAGTCGGGTGTTAATCCGGCATCATCTCCTGATGATGGTATACTGGGCAAGGTATTTATATAAGGAGTATATTCACTATCCTTCATGAAAGTCTGCAGAAAGTTTAATCCTTGATAGGCATCATCTAAATCATCGTCAGACCAATCTTTACTACCCTCAACTTCATCGAATGTATCGAATATTGGACAACTCAACGAGTCGCCAACCAATAATGCAGCATTATAGGGTACCTCTACTATAATTTCACCCTTATTTATATCCTTCGTTGCATATAATCCCCTTAAACCTGTTTGACTATTATTATCAATCTTTACTGAGGATTTGAAAGATTCTGAATCAACATTTTCTAGCCATCTCATCATTGTGTCGGTATTCTTTGTAGTTTCTTTCACTGCTAATATATTGTGTAAAGCGGCAAATTGCGGTGGTATACCAATACGAGTAATCCATAGGAGAGGAAAGATAGTATTGAATGCTGATATGCTTTTGATGTTTGTGAGGTATAAAAAAATAAATGACATGATCATAATCTTCCTGAGTATCGACGACGACCTGTTGAGGGCGCCGCAAGATGAACCCCTTATTATCATGATTAGCTGTCAATAATTGCAATTACGCCATGAGATATTAGTAGGTTTGAGATGAAGGCGAAGGATAAAGATATTGTGTACAATACTAGTTGGAGGGAGAAGAGAAAATAAAGGATACCCCGACCCCTAAAGAAGAGATGTCACACACCATTAGCATATTGGTTGCAGTATGTATATGTTCAAGTTGTTTCAAATAAATCTATATTGATTAGTGATTTAAGTTACATACGTGCTCTAATCATACAGTATATCAAAACAACTCTCAAACTCATCACAGTATTCTGCATCCATTGATTCACAACTTCCTAGACCACTCTCAAAACAACACGAGCGCACATCACATGCTTTGCGGCATCGTTCAATTAACCAAGGATCTCGTCGAGCTTTGGGTACACATGCCTCTTCTACTGCCGCTACTTCACTTTGATTCTTCTCTTCCTTAGCAGCACTGCTCATTTTTGCAGGATTTGATATTATTGGTTTAGGAGATGGAGGCGAAGGCGGAGTAGGTGACGGAGGAGTAGCAGGTGAAGAGACGCTGTTGCCATTAGGTGTTGGAGCACCCAAATCAATTTCATGTACATTACCATCTGAATCTGTAGAGGTAGTGTGCAGTACTTTACATCCTTGATATGCGTCGCATACATCGTTCCCATACGAATCACGACAGTTACTTTCCGTCCCTTCCGTCGAGAAACAGCAGAGATAATTCGAACATAGAGCATGACAACCCGTTACCCAAGAGTCTCCTGGTATGTTAACATTACAAACAGCTTGTACAGCATCAATAATGCCTTGATTCGGAGTCGGTGGTTTGTCTTGTTTATTTACACCGCCATTAGTGACTTGATTGTTGTTGTTGCTCTTATTGATGCTGTTGTTAATGTTCTCGACAACTTGAGATGGTTGTTGCTCGTCATAAAAGTACTGTTCACACACCATATGATCTTCACAATCCTGTGTCTCTTGATCATAGCAAGAATTACGACTAAAGCAGCAAGCAAACGGAGTGCATTTCTCTTTGCATACCTTAGAGTTTTGTTCAATGGTATCTGACGAACAGATTATATTGAAGACTGCCAACTCGACATTCTTATCTTCTTGCTCCTTGTCAATGAATGAAGTACTGGATTCATCTTCACCATACTCCTCAACATCGAAAAATTCTTCACAAATACTATACTCATCACATTCCTGCTGTTCCTCATCGTAACAAGAGCCATTACCTTCACGAAAGCAGCATGCAAATCTCGAACAGTGGTTCTTGCATACATCCCAATTCTGTTGCAACTTATTCATCGTAATACAAGAGTCTTTGAATGTTTGAGATTCAGATGCTTCGGTTGTCCCTTTGTATTCAGGAGATACTGACCCATCCTTCACATCAGGTCCTTGGACCAATATATCACATGCTGCATATGCCGTACATTCCTCAACATGAACACTCTTACAATTCTCACTTTCCAGTGTACTAAAGCAACATAAATGATGTTGACAAAATGCAGTACAATCCCTCATTCCCTGAAGTGTGGCAATATTCTCCGATGAGCATGTATCCTCCAACAATGTCGTATCTGCCTCACTCATAAAGAAATTTGCATACCCCGAGTGAGTATTGGCATTATTCATTCCAAAGTCGGTAATAACATTCTCACATGCCGCATAGGCAAAGCAATATGAATTGGGTTCGGCGACACATGACCCATATTCCTTCTCCTTCTCAAAGCAGCAGTAATGTCCATGACAATGTGATAAGCAGGCATCACGTCCCACATCGGTCTTGAGTGACCTTTCCGAACAAGATTGGAATATATTTTCGGATAATGTCAGTAATTCTGCTTGAGTCATTGGATCAAAGTGTGGAGTGTTATCTCCCTTGTCCTTCTTGGGCAAGTGTGATTTGTGAAATGTCATATTAAAATGTGGCATGTGTATCTCATCCTTCTCGTGTTCAATCCATTCCAGCCATTCCTGTCCTTTTGTATGTGTATGCTTGGGAAATAATTGTGTATTGTCACCCTTATTAACAGTAGTAGAATCTTCACCTCCTTCCTCTTCAACTGGTAAACCAGCCTCGTATCCAATAAATCCACCGCCAAACACAAGTGCAACAAATGCTAATACACCACAAACAACCTGGGTAGTTGAATATCCCATCTTAACTCTAGGTCCTCTAGAATAACTAGGTTGTGTAGTAGTAGTACGTCTACAGCACCAACTGCTACCATTAGGACAGAATGAGAATTGACTACCATGTCTGCCCCATCCGCCACCCACAAAGATACGATCATCGTCATCATTATACGTTGTTTCGTCAAAGACACGTTGATTTAACATATTGTTGGCCTTTTGACGTATTTTCCTTCCACTTCCTATATTCTCTTCATCGCTATCACTATCATCGTCGTGTAAACTAACTGGTGAAAATCCGCCACCTTTATCAAATTCTTCTTCATCTATTTGATATACATCTCCAATGTTATTATTGTCATTATCAGGATTGTTGGTATTATTGTCACCATCCTCTCCCCAATCAAATACGCTTGAACTTGATTCTGGCTCGTCACGATATTTAATGGCTGATCTGCCATCTTTATTATTATTCGGAGAATGTAAAGATGATTGAGTAGGGTCATCTCGGAATCGAGTCGACGGGCCTCCATCTGCTGCTAGTTCTAAATCTTCATCATCGTTGGTAGCGACCGGGGCAAATAATGGTTCAACTTCTCTTGTATTATTAGACTTCTTTCCCATGTTTGGTTATTGCAATTGTTGTATATGTTTGATATCTTATGTTCGACTCGATTTGCAATGACCTTTTTTTTTTAATCTCAAGAAGCAATTAGTCCAAACGTAGTTGACTGTTCTCCCTAAACTTCAATTAACAATCAAGAAGATAAACAGTTTATAGTGGATGTGTAGTAGATTGTGTTGTGATAGAAGACAAAGGCGTGGGTCAAAGATTTATTACTTATTTTATTCACTAATACAATACCGTATCCTTTGAGTATCCTTTACTTTTTACTTATGTACGTACGAATGTCAATAGTGAACATGCCACCGACCTTGTAGTCAATAGTGGAGTTTGCTAATCAACTCCGCATACGAACAACCCCACAGTGTGATAGTATTGTAAACAGTTATTCTGGTGAAAACATATCTTGATTATTGTTTGCAACTCCTCAAGAAATACATAACATCTCCTACCAACAAACTCATATCAACAGATAACCATGCAGCTTCTATCAGGTTTATTGAATACCATCCTAAGTCCACTAAAGAATAAGGGCCATGCTCGTGTTCTATCGGATTCATCCTCAGACGATGAAGAAGCTGTGTCATTCCGACAATCTATGACCAAAAAGGGTATCGCAATGTCAACTGATGATGATGATTTAAAGCGTAAAAAGAAGAGGAAGATGAGTCCTAAACGTCCTCAGCGTAATAGCAGCTCTGTAAGGAGAAGTTCCATTCGAAGTCTCAATAAGAGTACTAGCAGTCGAAGAGGTATGAACAATAACAGTAGTAGTAAGAAGTCAGCAAGAAAAGCGGTAACAAAATCATCAGCCATCAAACACAAAGTCAAGGTTAAGACTGAACCAACGTGGGAACGACGATCAAGACGTAAAAGTCGTGGATATAAGAAGGGTAGTCTTAGTGAATCTTCTCTTACTAGTAGGGCGTGGAGTGGTAGCGGTACACGAGAAGATCCATTAGTATTACATTGATTACAATAAAGAGTGCTATATAGTTGGATGTGTTTAATAAAATGTGGGAGAACAACTTGGTTACATAAGGATTGAGGGAGAAAGATATATAATGAATCAACAATAGGATATGAAAATTATGACAAAAAGAATCAGTTGATACAATATAAAGTGATAGCGGGAGAAGGGCGATAGTAGTAATTCATAAAGATAGAGAATATGTGTTAGAAGTATCGGAGTCAGTTTTGTGTTTCATAATATTAAGTCTATTCTTATCCTTTATACTATCTATAAATTATATTATAACCCTTCCCCATTGTTTCTTCTTCTCTCCTCTAAAGACTATGCATTGAGAGTATTGAGAACATTATTGAAGTTTGTAGCTCGTTCATGTCCACCGTCGACTGGGCCCGTACCGCATGGTGGATTATGACAGCCTCTATTGACTATACCGCTCACGGCATGTATAAAGCTATCATCAGTCATACCTTCATCAACAAACTTGTGAAGCTCCTTCATGTAGTTCCAACCGCCCTCGTCGTAACTCTGCAAAGACTCGACCCAATAAAACATACCTGCAATCCACTTCAGCTCTTTGTGCTCTTCACTTGCACATATAGCATCGGGTGTCTTGCAGAAGTCAATTTCCGGGTATCGACTGCCTCGTCCTTCCTTTGCAGCTCGAGCTCCTAAAAAGTAGTTTAACTTCCCGAAATTACACACGCCCGTTGTTTGTATCACTCCCCGTCCCCACCAACAACATCCTTCGACATCAGTTCGTCCATTTCTATTGGCAACAGGTACCGAGTTGTCTTCTCTACCAGCCTGTTGACCCTCATAGTCTTCACAATACTCAGGAGGATTTGCCCAAGGATTGTTGCACATGTAACCATAGTCCCACTTGCCAACAAATGGATATTCAGTTTTGGGTCCACAGAAAAGTGGAGAAGGCGCACCATACCACTTAGCATGAGTAGTACCTTTGATTGACATGTTTGGGTCTACCGGACACTCCATGTGCTTCTCATGTTCAGGGCAATGATAGTCCTGGTAACTCTGTCCCAACTGACCGCAGGCATTACTCAATGGATATACCGAATCAAAATAATCCCAACTATTTTCATCACAGGCGTCATACTGAATCGTTTCCTTCATGCTTTGACCTAAGAAGGCGGCAATATTGGCAAGACCATACAAGTGTCCATGTTCAGGATGATCATTACCTAAATAAAAGTGTTTATTGGCGACACCATCCTCGATCATCACTCGTAACCCATCAATGAAGCCTTGGTATCGATATACCGTCGATGGCGTCTGACCTTGATATAGAAAGAGTTCATTATCAATAGCTCGTTGTTTTGAGTTCAGTAAATCAAATACATTTTGAATTGTTGATGCACTATTCGAGTATACTGGGTCATTTTCAGTATTGCCACTGCCTGATATATCAAGCTTCGGTGTAGGGCCAGGAGTTGGAGTAGGTGGTGAAGTTGTAGGAGAAGCAGTAACACCATTACAATGAGCAACGAAGTCCCATGCCTCATACCAATATGAACTAACAATTGGTTCATAGGAAACACTGCTACACCAACCACCAATCTTGCAACGAAATATCTTATCATCAGCACCGACTTCATCGCCTGTTACATATGTCTTAGAGGCATCCCACGGTAATGGACAATCCTCAACCTCGCCTTCTTCCTCCTCTGGCTGAGATAGACTATCTTGAATAACACTTGGCTCTTTTTGAGCAGTTGTTGGCTTGTCTATCGTTTCCTCCACAAGAGGAGTGTCTTCCTCATCTTCCTTTGGAGCCACAGTATCAACATCAAAAGCATCGGTGTCTTCTTCTTCTTCACCTTCACAGCTTCCCACGAATTTCCATGCTGCATCCCAATTGTAATCAACAGAAACATGATTACACCATTCTTGTGGATTCGGTGTTGGGTTGCATTCGTAGTTTGAACTGTGAGCACTGACAATATCATGGAGTGAATAGACATGATTCGATTGGTGAGATGGACCGCATTGTCGTTTAAGTGCTGATATGCTGATGCTGCTGTTGTTGATATTAGGTGAAGATTGTTCTTCTTCCTGAACTTGTGGCATTATACAATCTTCCTTCTCCTGAATGAAGTAGATAAGAGAGTTGAGTTCAAACAACCGATAAGTTTCAACAGGTAATACATATAATATGTGTCAAAAGGAAAGATACCAACTTTCAAAAAGATCAATATTGTACTTACACTCCAGGCAATATATGAATAGGCACTTCCCGGTGAATAAGAATCAACATTACACCATTGTGATATTGGATAAGTACGACATTGATAGTTTTTACCTTCAAATGATGATAAATCACCAGCCTCATAAGTTGATTGTGTTTTATATCGCGGTGCACATTCAATTAATACACTGTCAGTTTGTTGCATCGTATTATCAATTGATTGAATATCTGCTACTTCTAAAGTATTGGTTTGAACATCTTGAAACGCTGTTGGCTGCTTTGGTTGTGGCAATGGTTTTAATGTTAACTTTCCGTCTGTATATTTGTTTGGTATATGTTGTTTTTCTGTACTTATCTCCTCGCTGCCACCACTGAACTGCTGAATCATTGACGACTGATTAGAACCATCTCCTCCTTGACATACTTCAACTAATTTCCATGCCATGGCCCAGTATTCAGTTACACCAGTGCCCGGTGCGTAATCTGAGTGACTACACCACGTGTCGTATGGTCTATTTTTGCACATGTAATTTCTACCACGATGACTAACTATATCACCAGCTGTATAATCTGTGTTGGATATGTAGGGCGTTGCACACTTTGCTAGCATATTTCTCGTTCTCTGGCTAAGTGGTTGTTGTTGTTCATTCAATGGTTGACCTACAGATGCAGACGACGATACAAAGTTGTGTACGAGGAGAGTTGTGAGCATTGCAATTCTACTCCGTTTTCTGCGGTTATTCGTCGGAGTCATGATGCAGTAATTATTATATACTATATATCTCCGTCCTTTCACTGCAGTGTACTATAATCTAATTGATACTATGGTGATAGAAAACCTACAAATACTATCAATTCATCGTGTAGGTACCTTACACTACTTATTTTACAGAGGGGGGCTGAGCAAAACTGAAAATCGCCATGTCGCATCATATATCAGCCCCTGTACTCTCATTCATTTTTCTCACAGACTATGTATGTTACATCTCGCACTCTGCTTTGCAATCCTAAGTTGATACTCTATAAAAAGTAGGTGATTAATTAATAACAAAACCTATTCTCAAACATATATCAGATTCAGTTAGGTTAAGACGCCCCTAAAATCATTCTCAACTTCATTTGTGGACGTAGTCAAGTACTCATATAACATAAGACATCCCTCTATCTATCTACCTTGTACCATTATCCCACTGAACCTTAGCCTGAGTTAATGCATCAAACACCCTCTTGGCAACAAATCTCTTCTCGGCATCCAAATGCCCAGTCTTATCAGGATGGACAACCCTACTCGCCTTAAAGTATACTCGTTTCACTTTAGAATCATCCAGTACATCTGCCAATGAAACTTGTTTCCAACCACTACCCTCCCATAAGATTGTATGCAAATTAGCCAATAATGCACGTAATTGTTTCTTCTGACCGTGCTCTTCTGCCCAGGCCTTGATTTTAGGTTCAAGACGTTGACGAACTACATCCTCGTCTGACTCGGCCTTTGCCTTCTCGGCTTCACGAGTACGTAGTTCATGGATCGCTTTTTGTTTTGAGTTTTCCATCTCATTAACACGTGCCTCAACTGCATTCTGGACATTGGCTGATTTACCAACAGCGTTGGAACGGGAGAGTGAAATACCCTTGACAGCCGCGGTTGCACTTGCTACTCCTCCTGTACTACTGTTAATTGAAGTGGCAGCTGTAGCCTTCTTTTCACCATTTTGAGCACCAGCCTCAACCCAACGTTGATCTACCTCATCCCATACTCTATTGGATGTGGCATTCTTCTTGGCATATTCACGCTTTAACTTCTCGGCACGTGTCTCGCCTGGCTTAGCACCAGTGGGTGTTGATACAGTTCTACTTGGCATTGAACTAGCATGTTGTAAGTTTCTTCCAGCAGTTGCGGTAGGTGCAGAATTAAAGCCCATTAAGTCAGCAGTTGGTGGAGTAGATTTGGCAACAGGAGGGCGTTGATTCTGTGGAATACGAGGTGCACCTGACGATATTGGTGCCTTTTGACGTTGCGGTGTTGGTTGTTGAGATGAACTTCTAGTAGCAGCAGGACGTGAACGAGGAGCTCTCTTTAATGGAATAGTACTTCCACCATCACCACCACTACCACTTCCACATAAATCCTTTTGAACTTTACCCAAATCCAACAATTTAAAACAAATTACAGGAGTTCGTACGGCAGTTAAATCATCATCCATATCATCATGTCCTCCATGATGATGTCCTCCAGAGGATGATTGACTACCAGCCACAGCATTCATTGCTTTTCCCATATACTTCATTGCACCTTTAGCGGCCTTTGTAACCTCCTGTGTTACTACATCACTATCACTTTCCTTCTTTGGTATTAACATTCGTTTTAATTCTTTGGGTGTTGCTTCTTTTACGGGCAATCTTGCATTCTCATCTGATATTATCAAATGGAAGAACACATATATATATGAGATGAGATTAAAAATATATGCCAAATGTATAGCATAGCAAACTAATTACTAATAAACAGAGATACATCTATCAATATCAACTGCAAATACATAAACTGACCTTGTATATCCCACCATGAGAAGGTAGCTTCGCCACTACTTCCGCCACTACTATGTGACGTATTTGGCTTCTCATCAATCCGAACACGCCAATGATATCCATCGGAACCATGTACATTAATACTTTGTAGTGCTCTACAGGATTGTTTCACGTTTGCAAGTGTCACGCCTCCTTTTTTTGACATGTAGTATGCATTATAGGATGGTGTTTTATTGTTTGATGCACTGCCACCGTGATGATGAGGGGATGTCTCATTGGATATTTGATATAGTACTAATACTTCTGACATGCTTTGAATTGTTTAATGTGTGGTAGTAGGGTAGTAATGTTGTAGTTATTACTCTACTCTTTGTGTTGTTGTTAGAGTTTAGGGTAGTTACTCTTTTGTTTGTTGAACGGAAATTACTTGTTGGTACTTCTAAAGCTACGCCTTTACAGTCCCCGTATTATTATCGAATAAAACTATGGAGGAGATATACTATAATTGGATAACAACACCGGCTTTGCGGTAAATACTGAACACCAAAGCGTTAACACCAAAAGGCCGATACATAGTATGTAGATACCCACTCAGAACTTACCCCTCACAAAAAAAATACATAGATGGATGATTTATTTTGATGTTGTTGGTAGATTTGTCAGTGTTGACGTATGTTTTGTTGCAAATAGATAACAATGGAATTAGATAATGAAGTGGCAGCGGTGGAGAACGTGTCTACTACTATGACGGCAGATACTCGGGCAGCGGTTGCGGTTGGAAACAATAACAATGATATCGATGTCAAAGCATCATCGGAGGTTGATAATAGTAACAGCAATGATGCATTTATTACGTCGATTCCTCGGGAAGAAGAATCAGATTTCTATGAAGATATTGGCTACAATAAACTCATTGAAGATTTGCAATCTTCAAGCAGCAGTAGTGAACAAAATAATGAGCTTTTATCAAAGATCAATGAAAAGGTATCAACTTGCCGACAGCTTGAGCAATCGATAAGAGAACAAGCAGCTGAATTGTCTGCTGTTAAACAATCAACTAACACATTGCAACAACAAGATGCTGAACAACAGAAACAAAGTGATGAAGGATTGGAATCGATTCGTAAGATGGAAGAGACTGCTCTCCGAATAAACAATGAAATACCAACTAAAGAAAAACGTATCAATGATTTAGAATCTGAATTAGAACAGAATAAAGTCCGTATTGATAAAGGTCCTGGTATTACAGAGGAACAACAGTTGAAGAAGACTACTCTATCCAATGCATTAGAATGCAGCCGTGCAAATGCTACCGAGAATAATATTCGATTAACTAATCTACGATCCAATATAAAAAAGATGGAAACAGAGGTAGAAACTTCCATCAAGCAACGAGATGAATCTCTGGCTACTCTTGAAACAGTTAGTAGTAATCTGTGCAATGCAAAAGAACAACAACAAGATGCAGTAGCTCAAGTCAAAGAAGCTACTCGGTCTAAAGAGATCTTGGTGGAGACTTTACGTGTTGCTCAATCTGATTTAGTGGATGCTAAGAATGAACATGACAGTGAACAGAAAGCTATTCAGCGAGTAAAAGAGGAGGTTGAGGAGTCGAGAGTTTCCCAACAGAGCTGCTCTAATGAATATGAAGTTCTTGGTAAGAAGGAAGATGCAGTAGTAAAGGAGCTCAAGTCTATGCAATTGAACAACAAGGAAATTGAAGTTGGAAATAGCAATGAACAGAAACAGTTGGATGTGATATCCAAGGAGAGAGATGGCTTAGATAAGGAACGAGCCAAGGCGTCCAAGTTGAGAGAGCTCATTGCTACAAAGACTAATACCACGGATAAGGAACGAGCTCAGCATCAAAAAGAAGTTGATATATTGCAATGTAACATATCCAAGGTTGAGAATGATATCCCAATGCTACAGAAAGATGTAGATGTTGTAAAACGAGATATCAAAAGAACCGATCACGAGTTTGATATGGTTAGTAGAAAGATTGGACTGACGAAAAGAGGAAGCTCCCGTGTCCAAGATATCCTCAAATCCAATGAAAACACGCTTCTCACTCAGCAGACTGAACTGATTGGTATTAAGAAAGCAATGAAGGAATTGCAAAAGGCTAGAGAAATACTTGTTGCAGAAGAGAGTCGAGATCAAGGGCAACTGAAGCGTCTCTTCGAGTTACTACAGGTAAGTGTATTCTGCTTTTATGTATGATATGTCATCCTACACAACTTACCCTCATAACATATATTATTTCTGCCCCTGTTTTATAGAAAAAGCAATCAACCCTAAAGTCACAAGCAGAGTTCAATAGATTACTTGAGGTAGATATTGTAAATGCCGAAGCTCAAATGTCTGAAAGTCAGGCCCAATGTGATGTTGCTAGACAAGCGCAGAACATTGAAACAAAGAATTTGATTAAATGTCAGAATGATGTGAATGTTGCAAAGACTGAGCTTCAAACTCTCATGGTTCAAGTCAAGATTGTCAAAGACGAGATATCACGCTACGATGAACTTGTATTTAAAGAACATGTTCATCATAGTCAGATCAATACCGAAAAGCTATCCATCCAATCAGATATCACCAGTTTTGATACAAAGGCAGCAACATTAGAACAAGAGAAAGTCCGTAACGAATCTGTAATTGTAAAACTTGGCCATGACATTGATGAACAGGATATGGAAAAAGAACTTCTACGACGTCAGTGTCGACAGATCATGAGCAAAAAAGACATCATATCAGCCCATATGCTAGCAACTGAAGCAGAACTTCAAAAGTTTACGGTAGACAGAGTGAAGGATAATACCTCTACTGCAATGTCTCGATACAACACGCTACAGCATGAACTCAAGATAGCAAAGGAGACATCTGGTGACTTGGAGAATGAAAGACTATCTATGATTGAGTTGAAAAGAGGTCAAATTGAACGTAAAGAGATACTTGCTGCTCTAGAGCACGACCTTACGCGGCAGCGTGACAAGAACAGTGCTTTAACTGTCGAAATTGGAAGGCCAATCAATCTACATCGTTGGAGATACATGAAAGATCAAGATCCTGAGCGATATCTACTCCTTGAGAGGGTACACGACTTGCAACGGAAAGCAATATCTACTACTGACAGAATAGTTGCGCAGACGTCAAAGCATGATGAGAAGAAACGCCAACTCTCGAAGTTGACAAACGATGTATCAAGTCAACAAAGTGTTGATGAAATGAAACTTCGTTTATTAGGGCTCAAGTCAAAGCTGAAGTCTCTGAGTAATGAGACCAAGTCGTCTGAACTTGCTTTGCTAGCCCGTATTGAAGAGGCAGCTCATATCAAATTAGACCTTATCAAAATGGAGAAAGAGAGCATGCATAAGAAGGCAGACTATCTAGTCTCAGTTATCACTGGCCATTAGATGGCCATTGATATATTGTTCCCCATAATAATAGTAATTTACATTTCATACTCAAGATACGAAACTATGTCTAATTTAGTTGTCTCACTTGCAATTTAAGTCACTTATACCATGATGATCAACTCTTGTTGATGCTTATGGATGATACTTGCTACTACTACCAAAGGAAGATTGGACACTCATTTCTCCGATCGGTGGTGAGACAGGATGATGACTACTAGGGTTGCCGTCACTGTTTGGCATGACTTCATTACTACTAGTCGTGTACAAACTCAAGAGAGTGAAATGTTATTGACATTGGCTGTACGTGCTTTGGCTACATTGAAACGATATCTCTCATGGATTGATATAAGACTAGTGTCGTGGCGTAAGTGTACGATGCGTTGATATAACTTTCGTAAGTTTGCTCGATATAACTCCTGCTCTGCCTCGTCTTCATCTTCATAATCATACTCAAAATCGTTGGGGTACTTCTATTTTAGCGACTAAAATACTATATTAGCGATCAAACGGCAATATGAGAGCGTAATATAATTATTGTGCGGGATGTGTGGTTAGTGTTTGATATCAGATATGGTAGGTCCATTTGATCAGGTCGTATGATCTTTACTATTGGGTATTTAATACTGTTAAAGGTCTATTGAATGGAAAAGTTGGTACCCCCAACCATATTACATCGGATTTTGAGAAAGCTCTTCTTAAAGTGTTAAGGGAACATTTCCCCGATAGTACCCCCAATGGTTGTCTCTTCCATCTGAAACAAGCTGTTAGTTGTGTTTAGTTGCTCTTATCACTAGCTATACCTAGGTCATTAAGTCTTGACCTGCGCTGTGATGATCAACTCTATGTTGATGCTTATGGATGATACTTGTTACTGTTACCAAAGGACGATTGGACACTCATTTCTCCGGTCGGGGGCTCCACTGGATGATGACTACTAGGATTGTTGTTGCTGTTTGGCGAAGCTTCATCGGTTGGTATAAGAGGAGCTGCTGCTCTATTTGGCCCCACTTGCGAACATTGTCCTCCCATCTCAAGACTTCGTCTATAGCACGCCCAGATTGCATCTTTGATAACAGTCCGAAACTTGCCATTCTCTAGCTCATATATTGCACTTGCTGTCGTGCCTGCTGGGGATGTTACACTATTTCTCAAGACTGCTGGATGTTCTTTGGATTCCATAGCAAATTTGGTACTCCCGAGTAACGTATGATGTACTAGGGTGGTCGCGACGTCTCTGCTAAAGCCCATGTGTACTCCGGCATCAATCATACTTTCCATCAATAGAAAGATATAGGCTGGACCTGAACCAGAAATACTTGTACTCATATCAATGAATGATTCGTCTTCGACACAGACCGTCTCTCCAAACGTTCGCAATACCTGTTTAATTTTCTGTCTTTCGCCGGTATTGATATTATCGGTACAACTATACACAGTAACTCCTGCTCCAATCTGAGCAGGTGTGTTTGGCATTGTTCTACAAATCTTAGGTACTAATGAGCCGTCAATAAAGCTTTGTATTGGAGCTCCGGCAACTACAGATAATATGATAGCATCATCTCTTACTATTCCAATATTTTCTTGTTTAGCACGACGTATCTCGGCATGTACGTTTTCTAAGTTCTGCGGTTTAACACCATATACAATTAGATTGGAATCATCAATCGCTTCTGGTATAGATGAAGCCGTTTGTACACCTGGATATAATTCTTCAACTGTTGATAATGCTTTGTCGCTTACATCATATGCTCTAATCGACTCTGGTGTTTGATGCCCTTGTTTAACTAATGGAGATAGTAACGCCTGAGACATTTTGCCTGTCCCAATAAATGTTATCTTATCAAATATGTTTAATGTTGAAGCAGTGGTAGAGAAATGGTGTAGAGGTATCATTTGACGTCTCGTGAGGAGATGACGCCCCGCAGACGATATGATACGATTTGCAATCATGATAATATGATATACTTTACAATCATATAATAATGATGAAGAGGGGGTAGTCAGAGTCCATCGATATGGTTGTGGATGGGGGCTTTTGTGTCATTTTTTTTCTAAAAAGGGGAAGAGTATCTTTTGGTATCCTGATTAAACTCAACTCTCCCGCCCGCCTTACAACCTCAACATGAGACGAAATCTACTAGCCTTTGCTACTATCGCCGTTGTGAGTTATCGAGCGTGTGTTTTTAATATTTTAGTTGTTTGCAGTGTGGTGCTGGGTTAGGTATCTTTGCGGTGCTTTGAAGGAAGATATTTTAGATGTATGACATATGATGTGTTTATTTTGCAATTTCCCTTGACTATAATTCTAACCACCATATCATGTATGCAATATACATAATACAGAATACCAAAGCCTTTGCACCACAGAAGCCAGTCGGTTTCCATTTATCACGAAACCTATCATCACAGAAGTTGTTTAGTACAAGTACAACTCTATCCAGTATGCCCATCTGTATCGTTGTTGAAGCAGGAAAGTCCGCATTAGTATCATTTTATATGTACATGCAGGTGTTTATATTTGCCCTTGTATATCGTATGCACTAACATACCTTTTAATCTCCTCTCATTTATCATCATAAACTCTGATAACGCGCATCTTCCAGAGATCAAGGAAGATCGCATGGAGGACTTCTTAGATATGATTGAGAAGAATGCCGTCGGTTCACGTGCTGAACCTGGTTGTTTAAGATTTG
>Ga0214479_100166_pt1 | contig 40986 bp, 24 predicted proteins | sample M1_20Mar14CPVII9_5_FD_165054 | JGI IMG/M metagenome (GOLD analysis project Ga0214479, IMG submission 165054) | Marine eukaryotic communities from Monterey Bay, California, United States - M1_20Mar14CPVII9sort6BwellE14 | ecosystem: Environmental > Aquatic > Marine > Unclassified | place: USA... | reverse complement strand
GCAAGTGAAGTAAGCGAGTCTGCCGGAAAGGTCGAGGAGTCACTCCAGGGTTTTATTGATATGTCTGCCGTGAACACTGACATGAGAGTCGTAGCAGGTAGTGATGGATTCACAACCTTCGTTAGTGCCATGAGTGGAAAGCACATGGATGTTCCCGAGGGCTTCACTTTACCTTCAGTTGATCTTTCGACGGCATGGCGCCATTGGCTTATCGGATTCCCCGACTATAAGATTAAGAACGATGAGGGTGGTATCATGGACTGTCCTATCCGTCCTCTTCGTCTAGTTAACACTGTTGATCTACCTCAGACATTGAGAAAGAAGTTCAAGGATGGATGGCGACCAATTCTAGTGTCAATGTCGGGTGATGTTGCCCAACAATTGGAAAACACACCTGCTTCCATGATGGATGAGAAGTTTATCGCACAGACGTACAATGTAGCCATGACAGCACTTAGTACCAAGGCTCCAGCTATGTTTGCTGACTCCAACTCTGACAAATGCAGCACATGGAAGGTGGCAACGTGGAGCCGCAAGATTCGTGAGAATTCACTTGGTCAGCAACAAGTTCGTCAATCAAGTATGGGCGGTGCTGTTGGTCAATTGAAAACTGAGGGGGAAGTAGCAGCTGAACTGGGCCAGGTTCCAGTGCCTGTTATGGGTGCAGGGGTTGTTCATGCAGCACCAGTTTATGCTGCACAAGAACAAGTTTAAGTGCCGGACTGCTTCTTTGTTGTTTGTGAATATGAATAGGGATGATTTTGTGAAAAAAGTGAGAATTGTTACAGTGTTAAGTATTTGGAAGCTCACTTGTTTAGTTGCAAGTAGTGCATAACATAGCTCTCTAAAAGTTTGTATGCACAACAGCTCTTTGTGCATCATTATCTACACTATTATCAAAAAGGACCGATAACATAATCTGCTGTACTACTAATCCAAGGAATTCCAGTCGGTTTCTTTCCTCGTAGATTGCTTACCACACTATATACTACCAAACTAACATAATAGTAGAAGACAAAATTGCTACATGGCTCTGTTACAGACCTTGAAAAGTTGGCATCAGCTTCCGTCACAGCCTCACTAAGTATTTGAGGAAAGAATAATGTAATATCGATAAGTATTGCCTGTTGTGCATTAAACCGTACCTCTCTACTTTGTCCAGTCAATTGTGGACCTAAGGCAAAGCTGTAAGATGAGCGTTACCACGATTTATAACGACAAAAGAGAGGAGATAGTAACATATGTTAGTGCATACAGCTTGCAAAGACAATGAAATGATGATACATAAAGGCCAAATGGAGCACTCCGATCTTAAATACTTCATATTGGACACATGAATTCATAAGATAAAACAATACTAACGCGGACTTTCCAGACAAACAATATTAAACTCAGTGCTGGAGCTGCTTGAGTGGCATCGACAATTGGCCGTAATAATACATAATGTAATTCATCTAGTATAGGTATACGTTCATACAAGTAATGACCAAATTGATCTCCATCAATCAGCGGTAGGATATAGGGTATACAACTCTTTATTCTATCACTTCCTCTAATTTCACCTTCATCTAGAATGATTTTGGGCTTGTTCTTTGGTTCGCCAAAGATATCCAACTTGTTGTTGTACTCTGCTTTATTATCATTATCATTGTCTTCATTATCATCATCGTCATCGCTTGTTCCATAGAGTCTCACTACTTTATACTTATTGTTACGTGCAGACTGTTGTCGATGTGGCACATGATGTGTTTGAAAATATTTATGTGCTGTAGATTGAAACGCCGAGCACCATTGACATATGATAGAGAATATACAAAATGATATCAACCGCATTATATATCAATCATTAATACATCAATGGTATACTGTTATTATCACCAACTCTCTGAACTCAAGTCAAAACCAAGCAACTCTCGGAAATGAGTTGGAAAAATATAAATATGAGAGTGCAACATTACACATGTAATATATTAAACATTAAACACATCATTCAATATGAATTATGAAAGCAACTCAAATGACAAACATAATATCAAAACCCACCCATTACAATCCGATATAAGAAGAAACTAATGAATATGGCATCAATACTAGCCCTCTCAATGATATGGATGAACAATTGCTCACATTCGCTGGCCTGGTCACCGCCAAGAATGCCATCTGCAAAAAGTAGCACACATCAGCTCACCCATCAACATACTTGCATCAGCCATCACTCTTCTCTGATAAAGCCAACTACAACTGCACTGTTATCGAGTATACAAGAAGATATTACTGTTAATTTAAACGAAGAAAAGTTACTGCAGGAACTGACTATACCTGAACTTAAGGAGAGATTGCGATCTAATGGTCAAAAGGTATGTGCATATTATGTGTGCATGATGTATGCACATGATGTGTTCATGTTATGTTTGCAATTATGTACTCACATCACATACACCATAAATATTTAATCTGACATCTCCATATATAATACTATATCGTCGTAGGTCACAGGAAAGAAGTCAGAATTAGTACAAAGATTAGTAGTGATACAGCAACGGCAACAACAAAATAACAACAGCAATGATGATACAACAACAATTAGTGATAATGTAGATAAAACACAAAACCAACTTGATCCTTCCCTAAACCAATTACCTGAGCCATTGATTAAAGCACTTGTCAAGTATACATCATCATCCAGTAGCGAAGAGGTATCACCAAAGTTACTACCGATTCAACAAAAGTCGTATCAAATCATATCAAAGGGTAATGATGCAGTCTTATTCTCACCAACAGGTACCGGTAAATCATTAGCATTCATTTTACCACTAGCATCACGATTATATGAATGGAAACATGATGGATCATTAGATTATAAGAAGAAGGCACAGAAACAACGGTTTATACAACAGCAACGGAATAAAGATCGGAATGATAGTTTTGCATCATCATCAAATCAACAAGTTATTGATCCTGCAGAGCCTAGTATACTTGTTGTTGAACCATCAAGAGAATTGGCAAGACAGGTTGGTAAGATATGGGGAAAGTTTCATCCAACTGCATTGAAGAGTAGTAAACGACAAGTAGTGACTGTTTATGGAGGTGTTCCAATGGCAAGACATGCAGCCATGCTTAGTAGCAAAACAGATGTAGTTATTGGTACACCAGGACGTATCCGTGAGTTAATCAGAGAGAAATACCTTTCAACGTCAAAACTACGATCAATTGTGTTAGATGAAGGAGACTCATTACTTAACTTTAAAGACAATCCCGAAGTAGAATGGTTACTTGATGGAATGAGAGATGATTATCAACTAGTACTTGCATCAGCCACTGTCAATAAGCGAGTTGAGAAGTTTGTTGGAGAAATTATGGAGTTGGAGGTTGGCGAGGAGGGGTATGTGGTTGTGGAAGGTGACAATATTAGGAATGGTGATGATTATAATGGAATCGATATATCGGTAGATGATGCAACAGGAATCGGAGAGGAAGCGCCAAATCTATCAAAGAAATCTCCAACTGTTAGACATTGGTCAATGTCAGCATCGACTGCATCTCGTGTTACACTCACGTCTGATCTCATCGTCACAATGGAACCACGCCGAGTAATTGTATTTGCACCCTCAAAAGCTGAGGTTGAGTCTGTTGCTCAAGAATTGTCAGAGCGCATGTCCGGCAATGATGTGAGTATTCACATACTTCATGGTGATATGGTACAACAAGCTCGATCGAGAACAATTATTGCATTCAGTGATGAATCTACGAGAATGACTAGAGTACTTGTTGCAACTGATGTCGCCGCTAGAGGTCTCGATCTACCTGCAGTTGATTTAGTGTTACAATATGGAGTGCCCCGATTGACAGGCAAAGATGGGACATTTGATTCAGAACTGTATATACATCGCACAGGACGAGCTGGACGATTCGGCAACACTCGAACTGCAGATGCTATTGTATTGTATGATAGAACACAAGGTGAAGCAACAACACTCAATAAGTTGCAAGAAGAAATGAAAAGTTTGAAGAACATTGATATTGAACCAAGGCAGTTGCCATCTCCAAATGAAGTTATGGAAGCTTCATACAATCGAGTACTGAGACTTTGTGATGGGGCTGGTAGTAGTACTGATAGTTTGGTACAATACTTTGCAGATAAGTTATCACAGGATGTGACTGAGTCGGAAGATATAAAGGAGAAAGAGTCAATGCTCGTTCATAGATTAGCTTCAGCAATGGCTGCACTGTCAGGACTAGACGGAGTGGTTCCCAATAGATCACTCCTTACTGCAAATCCAAAAGATAGAACAATTCGAGTATGGAGTGAGTCTTCTACTTTACTATCACCATCTGAGATTACACCAGTATTGAAGTCTCTGGGTTCAGGCAAATTAGGAAGAATAACAATCTTAGATGATGGCTCGGCAATATTTGACTTGCCTGCCAAACGTGCAGAGAAGTTACTTGAAACTGCCGCAGAAGATTCAAGTATTGAATGGACATTTGAGCTACCAGACTCACTTCCTGCTGTGTAGTGTAAGTAAAGTAAAGATGCTCACAAACTTATTCCCTTAGATTTGCTTGTGATCATATACTCTTTATATTACTTATGAACTACATGATGTTACAAGTCATAACTTACTCCTGTACATTCGACTAGTTTATCCCAAAAGACTTGCAACTTGCTATCACCAGAAGCATCCCGACTCGGGCTGCCACCAAAATGGTATGATCCAGAAGGTACTTTACCAAGGGCATATTCCTCACCTGTTGCAAGTTTGTAAGTATTATTTGCTCGTTTGACTGGGATTCCACACGCTCCCCATCCCGCTAGCAGCATTTTAGTGTTGACAGTTCCAGGATCCATGGTCAAGCATTGGATATTATAACTCGAAGTTAATTTTGCTAACTTAACAGTGAAGAGTAGATCGCCAAGCTTTGAATAACTATAGCTAGAATGACCACTTGGTGTTTTGCCTCTTTTTGCAAATAACATATCAATATCTGGCAATGTACTTGATTGACTAATGCTACTGGTGGTTATAATTCTCGTATCTGAATTTTTGTCTTTTGCATTGCGTATCAAAGAAGGTAAGAGTCTCCTTGTTAAAACAAATGGAGCTAGCACATTGATGGCCATTGTGTTCTCATAACCCTGTACTGAATGTCTAAAATCAGGATCGAATACGCCAGCGTTGTTGATAAGAACATCCAACATTGGATCATCACATGATTGCCATGCTTGTAGTTGTGTAATAGCTTGCTTTGCAAGATCTTCAACTTGATCAAGATCCGACAAGTCTGCTTGCAAATAGGCAACCTCTTCAGCCCCCCGAGACTGCAAATCTTTTACTAGTGATTTCACTACTGAATCTGAAGGAGATTTCCGACCATGTATTAGCAAATTGTACCCATCAGATGCTAACTTTTCACAGGTATGTTTGCCAATGCCATCAGTTGCACCCGTGAGAAAAATTGTCTGGGGATGTTTCATCTTCATTGAAATATTGAGTGCACTGCAAACGGAAGCAATCATAAAGATGATGACATTAACAATAATAACTCTACCACTATTCATAATCATCTATCCTGATAATATTGCATGAAGATAAGATACTGCTACTATTACTATTCTTTGCCACACATCGCATGCCGCATGACACACATCTACTCTCATAAAAAGATACGATTTCCTAACAAAGGTATCCTAGAATTTAAATATTGAGTTGTGCACTCAACTTCTATCGAGTTGGCACTGATATTGTTTGTACTCGGTGAGTTAATATGTTTATTATTGTTTGATGGCTGGGAGGTGCACCACATCTCTATTATCGGAAGTGTTGTGCTGCTGAGCGGCAGCGGCGGCGGCGTCGGCAGAATATGGCGTTATCATAAAATGGGCTAGTTTGTGATGTTCGTTGGGTATGTCATATCAGAACACTGCAGTCAATGGAATATCAAGTGTTGTATCTTCTATCACTACCAAAGTATGTATACTCACTCTCATTCCATTCATACTACAGCACCCCGTAATTAACACAATATATCAACAACAAACAACAATATGGATATGCCAGAGATTGAGGTAGTTGCAGAAACTAAAGTTGTTAATAAACATGCCTACTCTGCGGAACAGAAGGTGAAGCGTTATCATTCAATCCTTCGGGATTTTATGACCTACTATCATCAACGGAGTGAGACATATCCGTCGGATTATCAATTTACCGAAATGGAATTGCGTGCTGTACATCCAAAGGCAATTGGTAAGTTTGTGCGTATGTTATGTGCACTCTTTCTATTGATAAGTGTCTCAATCTGTGCTGTTGTTTGTTTATTATATGCAGTGGAGTGGATGAACTTTAAAATGTTTGGAACCATTGATCCCGATTTTTCAGGCGAAACTAAGTTGAGTGGTTCTCATCATACGATTGCATTCTATCGCAAGGGTATTGGACACTTTATGCCTGATGGCAACGATGATTGGGATCCTATGCAGAATACAGGCAATCCTACTCGTTCGAAACTTGTTCGTGATCTAATTAAGAAAGTTAAAGACTTAACAGATACAGGTGACTTATCACCAAGGAAGACAAAGAGGAACAGTGATGTGGCCGATGGAAGTCAAACGAAGAAGGCTGCCAAGTCTAGGAAGAAAGCCAGGACAAGTGAAGTATCTACGATCTCAGTAGTTCCAAATGAGGTGAACACTCTCCTTCGTAGTATGCATGCCGAGAAGACCAGGCTATTGCGTGGCCTTGATGATTTGGGTAATGCGGTTCAGAAGATGAAAGCAGACGTGGAAATGAGTTACGGCTCCATTATTAGTAACTTCTCTAAAATTGGCTCGTCACTTGCATCTGTTGCCAGGGATGCTGATCAATCAGAAGTCATGTTAGTTGATTCTCCCGCTGCCGTCTTTCGTACACGCAATTTATTCACTCAATGGAGTGTTAAGGGTACGAAGCTGACTCCGTTGGCTGATAATTGGAGCTTCCCTACTAATCTCACAGCCAAGGAGGCTTTAAAGTTTTGGTTCATGGGTGATTCATCAAGCCATACTCCTCCATTGAAGTATCTCACAGTTGCCCACATGAAACATGTTAAGGGATCAACAGACGGGTTTAACAAGGTGCGCAAGTTTATGAAGATTGTTCAGTACCTAGGAGTAAAGAACGGTTATTGGTGTGAGAATTGGGACAGTGATAGGATTTCTACTTTGTGGGCAAAGATTGAAGATCAAGTTGGTGTTAGTACCAATGATGCTACAAGGCCCGGAGATACCTCCATCAGAACCATTCTTAGCTCCCTTTCGAAGCAAAACCCTAGTATCACAACCGAAATGGTCGAGAATGCCAAAATCATTTTGGATGAAGCCAGAATTGCTGCTGTTGTCCAATCGACTGAAGAAGCATCGCTAGCCACACGAGGAGGCGCGGCTGGCGACGATGTTGTATCCCCTGAAAACTTGGAACTTCTATGGGGTATTCATCATGGCAAGCTAAATCCACTACCAGCTGATTGGGAGTTTCCAATCCAAAGTAGTATCTTGGAGGCACTTCATTTATGGCTAGTTGGAGACGTAGAGAAGAAGATTCCTCCTTTTGTCTATATCCAATCTCGTGATGTAAGCCATATCAAGAGTGGTTCCGGCTACTTGTCTAAGCTTCGTTGTGTGATGAAGGTTATCACTCACCATGGTGCTCAGCTTAATGTTTGGTGTGAAGAATGGGATAATGAAAAGATCAAGACATTATGGTACACAGTGTGGGATGCTAATGCAGGAAAGTCTGTGTTTGAATTCGTGTGATTGATTGTAGTTTTCCCTTCATTTGTTTGTCTCTACAAACCACATATACTGACATATGTTACAATCAAACTTCTTTCATCTTCCAAAATAATCACGTTTTCCAGAGAAGATCAAGTTCAAACGTGCTGACGGAAGGACAGGCACATGCACATGGCAATCCATCTACAACCGCATGCATGAGAGCGGATTAATCAAAGAGGTTAATGAAGACAAGGACGGTGAAGTCAAGACTGAGGCTGATGCCGACCAGGAAGAAGAGGTGGTTGCGCTACCAGCCGAAACCGAAGAAGTTTAGACAGTGTCAGAAAGGGATCTGTTTGATGTCAAGTGAAGACAGATTATCATTATCAAGAGACAAATGTAAAGTTCTAGTAAATGAATAGTATGAAAACTCAGTGACTATTTCATATCACTTTACTCATTTACTTTATCAAAAACACACTGACACAAACACCCTAAGTTTTCAACAACTACACCCCATTTCGACCCAAGATCGAGCTTTCAATTTCTTCTTTACACATCGGCTGAAGTTTCCTCAAGTTCGGCTTCTGCCACCTCCATTGGTTCTGCTGATGTCTCACCTGTAGTAGTCTCCTGCTTCTGCTTCTTGGGTGAGGGAACCCTGCCTCCCTTGAACCTAACACATGACGACCATTTCATTGATAGGATATCTCTATCACGACCATCTGGAGTTTTGGCAATAATTCCCAAGCCGGGATAACCTACACGAACTCTATCCAGTGCTTCCAATGGAGTCATAATAGACTTGATTTCCAAGCCTTGTCTTGTAGCCTCTTGATCGACAAGTACCATAACGCTCCTAACCTCAGACAAATTGGTTTTGGCTCTCTTCATGTCAGGAGGCAAATCTCTGGTTTGCATAAGTTTCATTGGGCTAATCTTCTGAGCCGCATCACCACAATGCCAATAGATATACATCTCAGTCAAACCTAAAAGAGGAAACTTCCACGAACTTGGTACTCGACGCTTTACTCCATCATCGTGTTGGTACCACCAATTATCAGGAATCATATCATTAGGATCAGGGACAAACTCACTTGCCGTCTTGGCCGCAATGGCAATGTCATCCTCCCTCTTTCCTTCATTAGCATATTTAGCCATGCTAGACCATTTTAGCCTCATAATGTCACGATCACGGCCCTTTGGCGTTGTAGTCTGGAAGTTACTGAAACCACTGACACCGGCCTTGAAGCACTCTAATGCTTGATTGACATTCATGGTAGTAGATAGAATAGTTTTGCCCTTCCTCTGAGCTTCTTCATCAATAACTTTACAGAGACGCTTGACCTCGCCTAGATTCATACGTGCTCTTTTGCCAAGGAAGCTAACATCGGCATTACTAAAGAGCTTCATCGGTGAAATCCTATTCTGATAGTCTCCACAGTGCCATTGGATATATAGTTCTTGCATATTACACGATGGAAAAGTCCAGCTTGGAGGAGCTCTGCGGCGGACACCATCATCGTGTACATACATCCAATCAAGCGAACTGTTATCGACTGTCACCGAATCACTAGCAGCGGCGGCTGCATTGCCCGAGCCAAGGATGCTCATTGAAGATGAGGATCCAGGCATATTCTTCATACTCGCAATCTCATTCAGAATCGCTTGATTGTTTGATTGAAGAGCTACTTTGAACTAAAAGTAATGCATGTATATAATGTTAGATCTCAACCTGTGAAAAATATCATTATACATAGATTACAAACAGAAAAGTACATACCTTATCCAAAGACTGACTGAGTGTACTAAACAAGTCGATAAAGGATGCATTCTGAGAATGCATCCTACACAAGATATCCTCCATTTTACTGGTATCATATGTTGGAGATGCAGCTGCTGCGGTACTACTAGCTCCAGTAATCAAGCCTGGTGGTAGCTTGGGAGCCTTGGCCTTCTTGGGTGGGATAGGGGACTTGGTAGAGCCATCAGTAGCTGCAGTAGCACCCAACGATGATTTACGCTTCTTTGTTCCACCAGAATCATCTAAGCTACGGATACGCTTAATGAAGTTATTCACTTCGGATGATCGAGAAGGATTTCCTTGTTGGGTTACAGTATTCCAACTAGTCTCCTTTTGAGGCATGAAGTAGCTAATACTCTTCTTGTAGTAATCAATAGTATGATGGCTACCATTAACCGGTTTTTCGGTTAGACCAGGATCCTCTTTGTTGTATAGTTTCATTGTCATAAATCGGACAATATCTTGTGGCATGACAGCGGATAGCTCGTCTTGTGTAAACTGCAGATAAAGTATGTATTATGTAATAATATCATATGAGTACACGAGATGCAGTATATATGCGATTGCAAAGATTTTATTGTCAATAATAGATCTTCTTACCTCATGATTGGCAGGGTATGTATCATCTTTGCCATGTAAGAAGGACATAAAATCCCGAAGAACACTGTAGTATCTTTGTAATTGTTTCATATCGACTGTATGTCCATTCCTCTTGGCGGCGGCGATCGGCTCAGTTGCTGATGATTCCATTATCGTTGGTATAGTTTTACCTTTTGTTTCCGTATATAATGGAGTCCGTAGTTATTGATGTTGTTCCGCTATTTATGAGGATTAGTTTGGTTTCAGGTTTCGGCGTTGAGTTTTTTCGTAGATTTGCTTAACTCCGGGAATTAGAATATTAAACTGCCACCATACATAACCACACCCAGCCACCGACCTCCTCTCATCGACTCGAGCTAAATATCATCTTTCTATTCTACTAACGAATCAATTAATATACGCAGTGCGGATATATACATCAAATTATTATACTTAGAATTGATCAGCTACAAAATTATCTTCAAAACAACCTACAATGTCCACCACCACTACCACAAAAGTTTGCCTATTAACTGGTGCTTCTGGTACAATTGGGTATAACATTGCATTGGCATTAAAAGCATCGTGTACACCATCTTTGTCATGGCATATTATTATAATCGGTCGTCGTCCTCCTCCATCATCTATTACAGACGTAGACGGCAAACCACCAGCGGTATTACCATATGATACATTCCTCAAGGCCGAAATGACAAATGAAGAATCAGTATCAACCGTGTTGAATGCTCACTTTGAATCTCTACAAAAGTCTACGGATTCAGTTGGTTTAAATAGATTGGATTTACTTATTAATTGTGCTGGTTGTTCTTTGGGCAATGGACCTATTTGGAATGTCTCCGCCGATACATTTCGGGATGTGATGGAGGTGAATCTTGTAGTTCCATTCATTTTGAGTAAATATGCAATGTCTAAAATGGCTAAAACAGATGGTGGTCGAATTATTAATATTGGTAGTATTGCTGGTGAATCTCCTCGATTACATTCAGTACCATACACCACATCGAAATATGCATTGGGTGGCCTCACTCGAGCTTTCTCGATTGAGGGCCGACATTTAGCACAAACTACAAACACAACAGAGGCAGGCAATGGTGTAGTGGCAGTATGTCAAATAAATCCAGGGAATGTTAGATCAGCTATCATGTCAGCAGAAGAGGCAGCACGTCGTGAGAAAGAGGAAGGATTTGTCGAAGCTGAAGACATTGGAAAGTATGTTGCAATGATTGCCAATCTACCCAATGAAGCCAATGTTTTGGAAAGTACAGTAATGCCAACTAGACAGCCTCTTGTCGGTCGAGGATAATGTGCAATACAGTTGGATTGGGTATATACATTGCAGCTGGATTGGTAAGGTACTATGTGGTAGTATTATATGCACATAAAATAATATGTAGGTAGGCAGACAGAGACATTACAACTACAAAAACTACCAGAGTATTAAGCAATAATACAATAATTTGGAGAAAGTAGCTTCTTTGTCGATAACACACTGACCTCAAAGCAGCATGCAACATACTATCACCCTGATAGAGCTCAACGAAATAGAGCTCAACCCCTTTCACTGGCGAGATACGGTATCCTTGGTCACAATTTTTTTATTCGGTCATTTTTTTTTCACCTACTATACTCTCGCGTTGTGTGCTTTATTATCTTCTTCATATCTACTAGGACCTCGTTAATGTTAACAGAGTGTAGGAGTGAGGGGATATACCAAGCTTGTTGCAGACAACAAATTTCCAAAATATAATTCTGTGGAGATCGCGTGGATATAAAGTTCTTCTCCTTACATCAATAATCTTAGATGGCCACTAACGAACATGAATGATGACTATTCTGTTCAGTATAGACCAAGATATACTGATGAGGAGTGTTCAGATGAGGCATATGAAAAAGATTTGCGTCATAGACGGTTTGAGGGAAGGTGAGTATATGTTTGTTGCATGATATAATTTGACAGTTTAAAGATATTCCTGACTAATTGTCATATATTTCCATATACTTCATTTATGCAGAAAGAGAAAGCTTGTGACAATACTATTGTCAATATCATTCATAAGTGTCGCTGTGGTATTTTCCAGAGTGTACCTATTCTTTGCTAACAAAACTAAACCGACTGGATTAAGTACCGATAAGATATCCTTCAATTCAATTAATAATGAAACACAATCATCTTCAGCATGGAGTTGGAAGAAGAAACCAAAGAAGCCGGGTAAGAAGTCAATCAAAGATAGTGATGGGTTTTTTAATTCTATACCGGATGCTGATTGGAAACAAATTAAAGAAGAAACAAAGAACATTATCAACATACAAGATGGTATTACTCAGAGGACTTCATATCTATTATCAGAATCAGGTGCCAACATTGACAGTGATAGTTGGTGGATTGACAATTGGAAATCCAATTTCAATGGCTGTCAAAACAAAATTTACATAGGTGGAAAGTGGCTATGTGATCCTCAAAGAGTAGTAGCAATTGCAGATGAATTATATGAAAGCAATAAACCGAAAAGGAAGAAGAGAGGTTCCATACAACAAAAGGAATGTATAATCTACATTTCAGGGGGAAGTGAATTAGAATTGGCTGATCAGTTCTTGGATTACTCAATGGCAAGGATGAGTGAATTACATAGTAGTGATGAAGAGGAATCAATAGATTTGGTAGCTTGTGAACTTCATATCTTTGCTCCTCATGGACAAGAGAAAACAACAAGAGATGGTATATTTATTCACAATTGGGGCTTTAGACCAAGTAATAAAGAAAGCATGGGTGTAGCAGGAGCATCTTTTAAAACATTACAACAAACAATTACCGAGCTTGGACATGCCGGTAGAATATCAATCCTAGTTGTTGACTGTGAAGGCTGCGAATGGGACTTATATCCAGACATCTTGTCTTTGGCTGATCATGTCAAACAAGTATTGCTTCAAATGCACGGCACTCCTTTCATGGCAAATGACTTATTTCTGGCTATGCAACAAAATGGATATTTAATATACCACAGAGCAGCGTCGGGCTATGCTGAGATACATGATTATTCTTTCATCAAAATGGAACCCAATTTCTATAATTGGAAAGATTAAATGATACTATCTTTCACTATTCTATTGCTTCTTTTTCTTCTTTTCACAATCACTAGCATTGTCTTCTCCTTGTGTTGCCACTCCTTCAACTGGTCGAGATGTGTCGACAGGATACAGCCATCTTTGATATAAATATATGATGAACACTATATCATCACGGAAACAACTCATACGTGCCATTGTTGGCATTCTGATAATGAAGGCAAATAGATCGTCGATGAAGGTATTAACGAATTTGTAACCTAGTACTCTCCATGGTAAATGAGCTACTGACTTGAGTTTGTAGTTGAGAAACAGTTGTGGTGTCATCAATACAAAACCAACCGCATATACAAAGGACGAAGCTGTCGTGATGAACCAGCTATACCATCCAGAGTGTAACTCTTTAACCAAGGAATACACTGCATACGATACAACTAAGGGAAGCAAGAAGTACTTGCCCAGAAGTCGAGTAGCCAATTGGTCTGTTTCTTCTGTCAAACGAGCAAGCTCGGCTTTTCTAGATTGAGCTTTTGATGGCTTGTCAGAAGATGCTTGCTTTGCAGCTCGTAATCTCGTCGCACATAACTCGTATCCGAATACACTGAAGATCCGATTGTACCAAGCCTTGCTGTTCCCATCATCGGCAGTACACTTGACAAACTTGATACCAGCTCCTCGTTGACACTTCCACAACGCTATGAACATTCCTAGCCCACTAGGAACAGTCATCAATAGTGAAGAATCCATCTCAATCAAATAAAGTAGAATAACAACTTGAGAGATCCAATCGAGAAACAGAGCCCGAACACTCAAGCCGGTAAGGTCTGTATTTTCCTTCCAAAAGTTCACATCACTCTTAAAAGTGAGAAACTCAAATAGTAAATGCAGTACCGAAGCCAGCATTGTAATTGCGAGTAATATAACATTGGTTTCTGCAATCAAGCGTCGTATATCGTCAATATCACTTTGTTCGAACCCCATCTCTCTCTGTGATTCTAGTGATGATGATAAATGGTTCAATAAACGATATCTTGCAGGAGTAAGTCCCTGCTGAGTCGATTGAGAAGCGTCTTTGTCGTCATGATTAGCCATCATCATACTACCGCTATGAAAGCCAATACGAAGAGGTAAAGCTTCAACTGTTTTGTTCAGTGGAATGTACTTGTCAGACGTTAGTCCAATCTCATCAACGTGTACCGCTGGCAAATAACTATATCCACTAGGATGACGGGAATCATATTGTTTACCTCGTCCTCGAACTTGAATAATGTCGAAGCCAACTTGATTATGATAATCGACTGGATACCCTTCTTCATCTTGAATAAGGTGTATCATAACCTCTGGTTTCCAGTATGGGTACTTGATGCCCTCTTTCTTATCATGCTGAGCTTGTTGATACTCTTGATGGGCTTGTGTTTGATGATGTTGTACATTCCATGGAGGTATCAAGTTTGTGCAAGTGCCATCATCTTTGATTGGACACATGATGTACTTTTTTAGTACAAACAATGCATCCCGATATAAAAATCTCTTTGGACTTTCAACATGTAAAGGTACTTCTTTTTTGATCATTTGCACTTTACCAAATAGGACATTGTGTTCCGCATGCCGTTGTTGTATATTCTTTGCAGCAGAGTGTGGAGTCTTTGATGAGGATATAAGTTTGGTCATCTCAGTATTGGTTGTTGGAGTTTGACGTACGAGTACTACGTGAACATATGCAGCTCCATTTGACTTGAGTGACTTCCATAATGGATTGTTGGGAGAGATTTGAATGATAGTTTTTGGTTCTTCTGCATCTCTATCTTGTTTGGATGATGATTGAGTTGCATCATCACTACTCTCGCCACTACCAGAAATGGTATGAATAATAGTATCCAATAACGACTTTAAATTCCGAGATAACGATGTGTATAATGTAAGTAGTACTGATGTCGATTCAATGCCCCCTCCTGCACTATTCATTGCAGCCATGATACCTCCACCGTCATTAGCCAAGTCTTTTTCGTGTTTTATTGAATCCTCCAACCACTTGTTTGCAAATTGTATAGACTTTTGTGCTGCCTCTTGTTCATTACTGCAAGTTTGTGTATCATCATTTGTACTGCTACATGTGGTGGTTGTAGAGGATGGATCATCACTTGCCACAAGTACAAATGAACGAGATGGAAATGTTTTTGTAGCACCCAAAGCATTATCCTCAGACCATAATAAAAATGAATTTCCTTTGCGAATAACATCATCTTCTTCCTCAGCCACATTCTCACTACCATCATTATCACTAATTGTACTGAACTTGTCATTCTCTTTGAAATAATCCAATGAAAAGTCAGGTTTACTTGATAAGTATACACGAAGTCCCAACTCATCTTCATTACTACCGCTAGCCCAATATGGATAAACCATTTTATCTTTGGTATAACTGGCCAATGTATCCTTTGGTATATTCCTCAGTGGATACATTAGATTTAATAGATTACTAAATGCAAACCAAACATAGAATAATGCAGCTAATGATGATAATGTTGATAGACTGAATATACTTTGTAGAATAGACTTCTTTTTGGATTGTCCAGTATTGGAACTTGGACTTGGTGTTTGCTCAACCATTGCAATACTTCTATTTCTCTCTTCTAATACCAACTAATACAATGAAACAATATATAACTAATTGCCAAGTGTCCTCTTTCAAGTATATATTATAGCTATTATAGTGCTTATGACCGTACCCCGATACCAAAACATATGTAATTGTAATTGTGCGGATGTAAATAGTTATATGAGAGTTTTAGGTTATGAGCTCATATCATTACATGTGGAAGAAAGGGAAAGGAAGGCTCCTCATAGCTCCTCATCGTGCAGGCACATTTAAATTCATACTGTTGGTCATTCAAACAACTTTATCTAATAGTATCATCTATCTAGTAGTTCTCGTGTTCAACTAAACATATACTTCGAGCAGAAGAGCTCATCCAAAACAGCAATGAGAGTTCCGAAGAAAAGCTCCAAACCTCCCTCAAAATCCCACTGTCAATAGCATGAAACTATATCCCTTCTTACTCTGATGCATCACAAATACCACTTGGTCCAACAGCAAATTGGCAATCAGCTTCGGGAAGAGTAGGAGAGTCAAAGACAGTACAGATACGGTTCTCTCCACGTCCCTTCCTCAAACGAAGACGAGTAGTACTAGCATGGGCTACAATATTACCTCCGATGGGCTTGGTTGAATCCTTTGCAAAGGACATGGCTCCTGGATCAGCAACGACCTGATTGGTCATGAAAACGGCAACACCAAACTCCTCCGCAAGACGGGTAAGTTGCCTCAAGAACTGAGCAAGCTGCATCTGCCTTTCACTAAGCTCTCCACGGCCACTGTAATCGGTACGGTACAATGCGGTTGCCGAATCAACAACAATCAAGGCATAACGGTCCTGGGACATAATGGCTGCAGCCATTTTGAGAAGCTCCGTTTGATGTTCGGAGTTGTGTGCACGTGCATACGCTACATTCTCAAGAGCAACGGCTGGGTCCATACCAAATCGTTCTGCAATACCCTGTAAACGTTGTGGACGGAACGTACCCTCGGTATCAATGTAAATGGCCTTACCCTCAGCACCACCCTCCGAAATGGGCATTTGACACGTAACACAAAGAGTATGGCAAAGCTGTGTCTTTCCCGTACGGAACTCTCCAAACACCTCAGTTAATGAACCGGTTTCAATACCACCTTCCAATAGCTTATCCAACTCAACCGATCCCGTACTAAGAGTAACAAGTTGCTTCCTATCCTCCAAGGCATCAGCGGCAGTCTTGAATTCCATGGGTACCAACTGCTTGACAATATCCTTGAGTTTCACAACCTTGGCCTCGGATAGACCACGAACCTCGGACAATTTACGTACGGTGGAGTGTGCAATTGATTCCATGGTATGAAACCCGGCATCATTGAGCTTTTGAATATCATTGGCTGCTACACCATGTTCCTGAAGAAGGTCAAGGGATTGGTAGGTTACAGTAACCTTTTATAAAACGAGGTGTGTATTGATGAATGGATTATGGTTGTGGTTAGAACATAAGAATATGTAAATAAATGAATGGTGCACACCACAACATCATCCTCCACCACCACCCAATTAAACAAATCAACATAATTTGTTAATAACAATAGAAACAGTTATACCACCACAATAAACCATGCCCAATCTTTACGAATTCTGACATATTGTTCACCACATGCACCACCGTATAAATTAATTTGTATGAACGAACGATGCTCCCAATTTAACAACTCCTCCACCCACCAGCCCCATCAATAAATCAATACAATCAATTATAAACAACATAATAAAAACGTTAATACCACCACAATAGCACACCAAATCTTTAAGGAATTCTGACATCAGCAATAAACCACATGAACCAAATCGTGTAAAATTTGCTCACCTGTGTATAAAGAAAACAAATTAATGTAAGATGGATGAATGATATGAACTGATTGTATACCACATAATATAAATAAATCATTAAACGATTAATATACAAGGCCACACAATATTCTTGGTAACAGTGAACCAACATCCCAAATCGTGTAAAAGTACACCGTTTACTTTTTACTAAAAGATAACCAATAACCCGGGACGATTACAATTAAATATATCAACTCACCTCCTCCTCCTCTCCTTGTTGCATTTGTTCCTCATATTGAGGCTGTTGCATCACCGCGGCTGACATCGTTGTAGTTTGTGTTGGTATTGTATTTGTTGTTGCTAAGAAAGTTTATGAGCTTGAAATGTGAGTCACGGGCATAGCCCAGGGGCTTTAGGTTTTAGAGTAAAATAAGCTGTTATTTTGTTTATGGCGCATTGCTTGCCTTAACTATAGTGTTAAAAGCACACAGCAGGATATACTATTAATACATGAATATTATCCCTGTCTTTGTAGTTACTAATACATTGTTCTTCTTACGAATCGAAACCCTTATCTGTTAACAATGCAGGCAGATGAAGAGGTGAATGATCATCATCAAAATCCAAATGATGGTGAGGATAATGTTGACAATGGTGAGGATGTTAATAATGAGGACGAGTCCTATACATTGTGCCGTCAAATTATTGATAATACCGCTCGGGAACGGGTAGTAGACTTAGCAGAAAGATTAGATATCTCTATTCCACAGTGCCATGAAGCTGTTTGGATAAGATCTAAATATCCTTGCATAAAACGTCAAGTAGCAGATTGTTTTAGTTCATTAGGAATTGAGGGGGTTGAGTTGTTACAATCGGTAATAACAAATCTAACCAATGCTAATTATAATTATAGAGAAGTTAATAGGTTATTGGTGGATGCCGGGTTGATTGGTTTAGATAGTGATATATCAATTCAATCAGAAAATTCGAATGAAGAAGAGACTGAGGTTGATGACACTTCATCAACTGAAGAGGATGAAGGTGAAGGCGGTATTGGGGATGATGATAATAATTTTTCATTTTTACCAGTTGGTGATTGGTCTGATGAATCAGATCATCAATCGGTAAATGAAGGCAATGGTGAGGTGGGTAATGTTGAAAATGTTAATCCCGGGGAACCGTTTGGTGATGATATATCGGGTGATAATGGTGTTCATCCACGAACCAGGAATACATCACCCAATGATGTAACTGATACCAGGGAGTTTATTAATGCACAAGAAGAACCAACCAATTCACAACTAGCAGAATCTGCTGGGTGTAGATATATTGAACAAGAAATGAGACTACTCCACCAACTCCAGTTCCACCCCCGCGATTAGTAAAGATTGATCCGGTTCTTCTATTTCAACACTACGAAGATGAATACGGAGCACTATGTATCACCCTTCCAGCACTCAAACAAAGCGCGAACAAACGTATGCACCCGTCAGCTAAAGAAATTGTCAAGGAGTATTCTTCAAGGGCATTAAAGATTGTGAAACAACACGGTTGTTACCTCGACATAAATAGTCCAACATATGACCAACACACGTTTCCATTACACTACGAGAAGAATGGATTAAAGAAGAGTGCGGCTGTATATGGGGTGTGGAAATTAATTGATGGAGTATGGGTACTTGATAAGATTGGCTGCGCCCTCAAACTTTTGGGAAGGATTGCAATATATCCCGATGCTGAATACAGAGTACGAGTACTAGTCGATGTAGATGGCATCCCTTTTCAAGTCCAAGAGCTTCTCAAACAGAATACAATGGAAATGATTGCGGAGTTGGCATGCCCTTCAAATGGAGTATATGAACCACTACGACTCTTCTACGAGAAGCTACCACACACCGCAGGCATTGATGCTGGAATTGGCAGGTCGATTACGGTACAGACAATTGAGAATGGAGTCGCTTACAATGTTAAATCCTATGAACAAGGGTCCCGAGTGAAGATTATTGCCGAATTAGCATGTTGGGACAGTGAACGGCAAGAAACCATGTGTGATCAAGTTATAACGGCGGCGTTTTCTCTTAGCCAGTTGCCCGAGTTACAACCCTTTTATGAAGGCAAAGAAGTGCTAGCAAGAGCACTCGTCAACTGGGCATCTGGTAAGAGGAAGGATCAAGAGTCGTCTCACATAAAACACACAGAGAATGTTGGTATTCCTCTTGCAAATATCAGAGATGCCTTGCAACCAAGATTTCCGGATGCATCAAAAGTAGGTGCTGGTGCGGCTGGTGATGCTTTGAGGCACAACAGTGATTATTCTCCAGAGGAACTCAAAGTTGGAGCAGAGGAATATTCTATCGAGCTGATAGAGTGTATCAAATTAGCATTAGAAGGAAAGCTTGTTTATTGTCTGCTGAACTATTGGCCTAAATACTTCACATGGCCCGAGATGATTCAAATGATTACATCAGTTCATTTAGAAGTTGATGAAACAAGTTCATTGGATGTTGGGTTCACAATGATTGCTCAGGTCTTCAACAACCCTTCCATCAACGTAACCAAGCGTCTAAATTGGCTGCCAAGTGAGCTCATCTACTTTGTACTCAATCTACCCTGCGGCGGTTCGGTTCTTGCCTGTGTGAACAAGTCATTTAGCAATGCCGCTGATTCTACAATGAAGATTGATAATCGTACGGCTCTGCATACTGCCCTAGCTCAAGAAGTAGTTGCAACAACACTGAAGGAAATGCGGGGAGAAGGTGTCAGTGAAATGAAATGTATTCAGGCGGTACATGATAAGTTGAAAGTTCAAGACGACTTGCATTTGGGCAAGGTGATTTCTGCGGCCTTTTCTCGTTATAGTATCAGCGGTACTGATTCATATCTTAGCTATGGTGGTGGAAGGTCTGAGAATTGGACTAAACTAGCTCAGAAACAAGCGAATGGTCGACGATCAATGTGTAGTCTCAATACAAATGGCAAACGTCCCCTTGGAGATGGTGGATTCAACACTGTTTCGTGGTGTGGTATAATTGCTTTAACACAATGTGATACTATTCCAAAGTGCTTCGGTACTCTTGCAACATACTGTGCAGAATCGACCAATCCTGCTTTGTGCTGGAAGAAGGTATTGGCAGATTTGTACGGTTGTGACTGGTATCCAATCTTGAAGAGAATTGCAGAGCTTGCCTATAACATCACACTTCCATCAGATGAGATTCAGCAAGCTCGGATGGTTCAACGACAGGCTAAATATGAAGAGAAACTACGTCTTACACGATCAACATTGACAAATCAGGACAAGAAGAAGACGTCCACTTTTGTTCTTCCTGAACAACCAATGGTGAGTCTATCTGGTGTAATTTGATAATATGTTTCACATGAGTTGTGTTTCACATGAGTTGTGTATGTGTATGAACTAACATATTATATTGGTTGCAGTTAATCCAGGGTTGGTTGAAAGACCGTAAGTCTTTTTGGAGAGAGCTCCGAAATAAGAGGCGTAGCATGACTGGATTAAGCCACAAACGAGCAAAGTCTGATTCATCACCTGATGCTAAAGCCTCCAGTCGGCAACCAAAGCGGCAGAAACACAACCCTAACGCATCACCTGATGTTCAAGCCTCCGAGAAGAAGCGTCCAAAACAAGATATTTCTGTTGCTGATGTGGAAAGATATGATTATGATGCCGCCGTTGCTTCTGCCCCAGAAGGCATGGTTGCGCCACCAAGACACTTCACATCTTCCAAGTGGAATCACTACTATTTCTCTGAGAAAGATGTTAATGTTAATGACCCAGATTCATTCAAGACGGCAACACATGTACATTGTAAACATGGATGTGGTAGTTTTTGTCGACAAATAAAAGTCGGCTGCCGCAGAGGACTACCAAAAAGACACAGCTGTTGGAGTTCTGACAATGAAGTAGTACCATTTGAAGTGCAACCAGTACCACAAGAGCAGAATCTCCCTGTGAGTGGTTTGAAGGCTGATTTGATTCAAAGATTGGAGGAGAATGAGGTCGTAGTTGACGAGCAGCTTCTTCAATCAGTGAAGAAGAACACTCCAAAGAAGAAGTCGGCTCCAAAGAAGAAGATGTTAGCTTCCAAGCCTGTTCAGCCCCCAACTGCAATAAATACGTACTTCCAGTTGCAGGATTACGTCATTGTCTTACTCATAGACATTTAGATGAATGAGAATAAGCAAGACAGAGCCGCTAGAGGTTAGAAGGATTTAGGATTTTAGTAGTAGTATTAATAATTGGATCTTAGTAGTTGGTACGTTAATTAGTTATCTATGTTGTTAGTTTTGTGATTTGAGCTATGAGCTAGAGGATGAGGGGTCTACGAATCGACCTAATAAAAAGTACCTAAGGAACGACCGACTCAAAACTTGAGAGATTTTACTAGATTTTTTTGTATATCTACTTCTATCCCCTAGGGGATCATCCCCTGTATCCTTCCCCAAGTGAGATTTTTAGGGGGTCGTCCCCGGTATCCTGACATAATGAGCTGGTGCGGTATCCTTACCATTCTCTCATAATTTCAAAAAGCAACCGATTGCAACAACTACTACTATTGCTATTCTCTTTTCATCGCCGTATACCATATAAATGCCTCCGATACTCCGCCGTCATCATTGTCTAAATGTGTATATTAGTGCCCTCTGCATCCTTGGTTTTGAAGTATTCGATAGGCCTAAATATTGATTGATTTGGAGGTAAGTTTCAAAATTTAGGGTGAACCATCTTTATTTATAAAATAATATTATTGCTAACCATACATATCTATCCTCGCTCCGTACTCCCTTCATCATTTATGGCACGATAACTGCATTAACGAGGTGTTATCCGTGTCGGCACGGATGATGGCTGTGGCGAAGGCTAATCAAAATTCAATTGTTGTAAGTTGTTAATAATGATGAACCTTTCTTTCAATAATATAATCCTATGTTACTATCCATACATATCCTCCCCCGCCGTACCCTCTTTCATCATTAATGACACAATTTACAGGCATGATGGAATGGCTATATCCGAGGCGGGTGCTCGTATACCGGCGGAGAACCGAGCTCGCATCTGACCGTTGCAATTTAGGTGCACCTTGTTTGATTTGATATAGCGGCTAGTTAGGTTTATAGTTTAGAGAGATGCGGTTGTTGTAGGTGTTTTAAGGAGGGTGCCGTCGTTGTCCGTGGTTAAACCATATTGTTAGGGGTGGATTTGAGGAGGGTGTACCGTCTTTTGCAATTATTTGGGATTGTTAAGGCAGGTGGTATTGTTTTGTGTTGGGTTTGTGTATGCCATTCATTTTGTTTATTTATGGACCTAACAATAATGTTTAATCTATTATTAGGTCCATCTTTAGAGGAGGGTCATGTGTAAATCAGTTGCAGTTTTAGCCTCGGATGACGTGGGTATATAATGTTACGGTATTTGGATCGATAGGATATGGAATGGTTTGTCTTGCTGAGGACGGTACGAGATCTACTGTTTGTTTAATATATATATAGTTCACAGTATTATGATGAGGTAAGTGCAATATCCGCTTCGTTTCTCATATTTTATATTAATTTGATATTCTTTCTCACACATATACTCTACCTATTCCAAACCTAAACAGACAAAAATAACTGGACAGAATAATCGGTGATATACACCACACAACAACTATTAATATAGTTGTATATACTCTCTAATGAATTCACAGGTTACAGGTACTTCAAGAACATTCACTGTTTCATTTGTTAGAATGCTGTGAGGTCGAATTTTAGTAGTATGAGAAGGAGACGAGATGCTGTGTATATGCACAACCTCGGAACCCTGTCCGATCCCTCTATGGCTTTGCTGTGGTGTTGAAAGACTCCTTGTGATGCATCTTCTGCACCTTCTCATGCTATTAGAAAGAGACCTCGCCTATTGCACCTTCCGGTACACCATCCTACCCGATTTGCGCTCTCCCAAGCTTGTCACATAGTAGAAGAGATTGACTGAAACACGAAATGGATCAGCCGACGCTGTAGCCAATCGTAGATTTCTCTCTCCAATACTTCGCATCTGTAGTGTATGTATCGAATCCTACCCAATATGAAATGTAATCAAAAACCTGCTTATACTTTCTATTGCATCTCCCAACCATCAATGTACAATATGAATCGGTATCATAAGACCATTTTATCGTTTCTATTGTACACAAGGCCAAGAGATGACTCCAATGCCCTAACTTCTCAGACCAACACCGAACCATCCAATGTACAATATGAATCGGAATCATAAGACCATTTTTTCGTTTCTATTGTACCACAAGGCCAAGAATGTAGGACATGCTACGGTATATCCTGGAAGGTTGTTCAGTGTTACATAGTGCCTGGCTGTAAAAAGCCTTACTGGTGGAAGCTGAGCAACTTTCGGTTTGTATCTTGGCAATCGACTAGCAGTATTTCGGTTTGAAGGTATGTTGGTGTCCCATATATTATAACACAACAATCAACTATATTCCAGTGTTAACATTATAGCTAATCTACGAAATGACACAGTTACAACATAGAAACGTCGCCTCCGGGTTCACTTTTCAATCTACTTGCATCCAATACCTTCATCATCTGCCCATACTCTGCAAACCTGGGGCAGTCTCTTTCAGAATGATCTATTCTAACAGGGACATAACCAGCAATATTCCTACTTTGATAATTATCGATTTGCTTGCAATAGTGGCAACCACTTGGTTGAGACTGTATCTGTTGCTTCCTCCTCTTATTACCTTTTGATTGTTTTGACATAGTATGTTTATTACTATGATGAAGAGCCGATCGGTTCTTGTCTTCTTTATTGGCAGCCTTTGCAGCCTTTTTTGTTTGTGGTGCTCTAAAATCCAAGCCACTACCTGAAAAAGAATCGATAACACCCTCCAGTTCGTTTTCCAACTGATGCATGCGTGCCATTGCCACTGTATACACCTCTCCGTCACCCCTGCCAACACAGGCTTCTACTGCCTTACACTGTTGCCGGAATTGAGTAATCCTATTACCCTCCGATCTCGGGACATAACCAACTTTCTTATAAAACTCCGATGGTATCACATAAACATTGGTATCGTTTGCACGGCTAGTTATTGATACCATAGACCCATTCGTATCACTACCGGTATGCAAACTAGGAGTATTATCATGACCAAAGCCATCGTCGTAGTTCTCCAGTTTGGCCTTCTGCAATGCTAGTTGCCAAAGAGGGCTTCTTTGTAGATGGAAAAGAGGATGAACTTTCTTTACATTGAGGATGTCTGCAGGCTTACCATCATCACAACTCTCTGTAATACAACGCACAATGCATTGGCAGTGTATCTTCGTTGACGTCCAATATGAACATGTACACTGTGCGATATAAAATACATTACCCCGATGAATGATCTTATGTTTCAAGTTCACAATAGATGTCGAGCCGTCCTTCTTCGTCACTTTATACTTCCCACACGGTAAGCACTCACAAGACGCGACGTTAATTGCACAGAGATGAATTGATTTTTCACACCTCTTCCGATAGAAGTCACTGACCCTTGCATCACGTTTACGTAATCTGACAAGTTCATTAACTATGTATCTATAATTCTCTCGGTTCACACGGTTCACCCTTTCATGCATCTCAACCAAGGTAGCTTTGCTCAAATCAAGATCACCATGGCCCTTTATTCTATCATTTGTGCCTTCTACTCTTTGAGTTGTGACATGGCCATGAGTGAATACATTTTTCATATATGTAGTACAAAACTTGTCTTTCTTCTTCTCCAAGTTCTCAATGAATGTTCGAGAACACTTGTTATGTCCATACCTCAATTTAGCATCAGCAAATGCCGCTGATAGAGCTTCTTCAGATCCTTTGTCGTCATATATGATAGAGAACATGTCTTTTACATACGAACCGGCTAACTCTCCTAGCCCGGCTTTGGTAGCATGAATAGCCACTGTTTTATGCCTAGTACAAAGACCACTGTTCTCTATCCCACATTCTTTCATAGTCTTCGTAACCCACGGAGCTTCATCTGTCAACCAAGTTGGCTTCTCACTATTCTGTGCTAATCTATTATTGATCACGATACCATCAATCTCATCCGGGTACTTGTGAGCATCGTCATTAGGCACGGCTGGTGAGAGTCCGAATACTTTGGCAGACTCAACTATTCCATCCGAATGTTCGGACTTCATTGTTGCAATACCCAGGATGACAGTTCTACCACAACAGTCCACAGTAACATGTATGATAGCAATCAAGCCATACATATTGGTATCATGTGTGCCATCTAATTCGATAAAGTGAGACCCATTCTCTAAGGCAAACTCACGCTGGATACTAGTCTGCATAAGTGTACCACAAAGTCTCCATGTCTCTTCACAAATGTGTTCTTTCCACACACCACCAGATTCAATTGCTCTCCTACCTTGTTCTCTTAACTTTGACAATTGATGACGATCCTTACCAAAGTGATCGGCACGTGCTTTATTGGCCACCCTGCGTAACATATTCTGACAGAAATCACGCTTCACAAACTTCTTCCCCATAGCCTCTTTGATTGAGGGGGTACCTGGATTGACCAGTGCAATACTTTCGATGAATTCTCTTTCTTCTACTGTCAAGTTTGCTTCATTCTTTACGTAGACATAGCCCTCAATAAGAACTTGATTGACAGGATGATTATGCTGTAAACATAGATCCATATCAGGTCCGTTTCTCTTTGCAACTGATGGCTTGATAACATATCCACGGCTCTTCTTCACATATGTCCAAGGCACAAAGAATAGACAACCATCCTTTGTACAATAGAAGTGGCCACGTTTAGGGAAGGAGCAATCTCTACCACGATAGTGGAATGTTTCACACCCAAACAAGCTCGTACTGTCTTCTTTACTAAAGTAGTCCTTGGCATCATAAGCTAGATTGGATGGCTCCATACCTGTCTGCTCACATATAACTTTCATAGTATCCAGTAAGCTGGTAAATGATTGGAATACAGTACCAGGACGGACAAGGGAAGTAAAATCACATGGTTGAGATGCTGGGCACTCTTCGGTTTCCTCTGTCGGCATAGGTAACTCATCAGTGTCAGGTAACTCGTCAGATAATAGGACAAAATCGTCGAAGCCAAATTTGGGATCCTGTTCTAAACGTGTTAAAACGTCTTGTTGTTGATGTTTGGTAGAAGAACACTTGATCACAGCGGCAGGTTTTAGATGTCCGTTGTCTTCATTTGTATCAGCAATAGATACCGATGATGTGTTGCTACCTGAACCTTGAACCTTACTGCCTAAAACATCAGAAACGGCAGGGTTATTAGTGATAGTTGGATTGGCAGGTAGATTGCCACCATGTAACGTTCTCACCATGTCCATTGGTGCAAAACCGCTACCACCACGTGCAGCTGCAGCCATGTTTCGATTATGAATGGCTGAAAATTCACCAGCCATATTCATAGCAACATCACCATGAGTAGTAGTCCCTCCTTCTGCTAACTGATATCTTTTTAATTGCCTAAATAGACCGGACTCTTGACCAGGTGGCATGATACCAGACAGCCGTTTTACCTTTTGCCTATTAGGGATGATATGTCCTGTATCTAGAGTAAGAGGATACTCTTCGTCCTCATCGGCACAAGACACTCGAACAACAGTAGCCACACGATAAGCATCAGTGTTACCTGCTACAGCATTTGGTAGATAATACGCAATAGTATCATTCACACTAATGGTCTCGTTACACTTCTCATCCCATCCACCAACACTTTCTAAACTTGAATCATCCTCCACCTCCTCCTTCTCCTTATCTTCTTCTGCGTCTTCACATATAGTAGTTGCAGTAGTAGTTACAGTAGTAGTTGCAGTAGCAGTTGCAGTTGCAGTAGCTAATGTGGTAGCTAATGTAGGATGACTTGGAGGGTTGAATCTGGGAGCTGTGTTATTAGAAGCACTTGGTTCAAATGTACGTAGAGATGTAGATGCACCAGTTGCTTCTTCGTCATCCTCTTTTGTTGCTGCTGCATAGGATACACCTGGTTTAATAGGGGAGGACTTTGCAATAATAGAATTATTGCTCTTTGGAGTACCACTGATAGAGTTCTTATTTGCGTTACTAGTAGAAGTAGTAGAAGTAGTAGAAGTAGTAGAAGGACGTCGTGGAGGAGTTGATTGTGTCCCAGAGATCTTAGACTTTGAAAAATTTGTTGATACCAACCCATGCATGTAACTTGATGAGCCCTGGCGTTTACTACGACGGGAAGGAGAAGATGATGATTTCATATCTATTGCTGCTGCTGTAATAGTAGTAGGTGATATAGAGGAAGAAGTAGTAGTAGTAGAAGATGATTGGTGGCCAAGAAGGGATAGGATGAGTACGTGAGAAGCTTACACGTGTAATATATTGAAGATGCTGGGGGCTGGGGATCATCCCCGGTATCTTTTGAGGGGATCATCCCCGCGGGGATAGAAAATGGATTCCGATTTTTTTAGTAGGTAGGTAAGTAGTGTTGGCGGCAAATATCCTAATATCTTTGCAATTGTAGATTAGTGCTCTAACCAACCTAATGGTATGGATGAGAATATAATATCGTATTGTATTTTAAAGTTAGGATAGATATAGTAGTAGTTTGCTAGGCTGGCATGGCAGGCAGATATATTATACATAAGTTATCAAAAGAGTAAACAATCAACATAGGGTGGGTTAGTTGAATCATGCCCCCTTCAAACCAACCCTCGGTTGAGGTTTCAATCGATGGAAGTATTGCAAGCAATAATCCAGCAGATAATTCAGTAAAGCAATGTACAGATACTAATAACAAAGATGACATAATATACACAAACAACCTAAAGGAAATGCACAAAGCACTGCCTACTTCAACACAAGCCGAATGTCGAAGATTCTTAGTAGATAGGCAGGGTAATACAAAAGCTGCGATAAACAAACTTCAATATTATCTAGATTGGAGAAGGCAACATGTTGATGATGAGTTATCTCATCTTGATTCATGGTCATATGCAACACAAATAGCTATGAATCATCAAGCAAGAAGAACAGCAAAGAAGGGGAATTCAATCAACGATAGTGGTATTGATAGTACAAATACAACTTATAAGCTACCTTGTACATTGTTCATGTATGAACATCAATCTACTTCGACAACAAATACATCAATAAATAATTCAGTTACAACTACTACTACAAGAATGAAATATATACAACATTTGCCAGCACGGATAAATCTCAAATTGGCAGATAATTCTACATATGCTCTTGCACTTGCTTTATATATTGATCACATATTGGATAGAAACTCAACAGAGAAAGCAACATTAGTTATCGATGTACGACCTGGATACGGTTGGTCTAACATCAAGGCAATACAACTGTTACCGTTTATCCAAATGGTATCAAAGTTATTGTGCGATCTTTTCCCATCTAGATTAGAGAAGTGTATAGTATATCCGGTACCTAAGGTGGCGTTATTTCTTTGGAAAGCAGTCCAACCATTTGTTGGTACTGAAACTGTCGATAAGATATGTTTGATCTCTGGTTCGGCTGGCAAGAAAGATAGAGTGCCGACAAATGTAAGTAAATATCTGGATGAAGATTTGATAGCCAAGTTGGAAGAACGGAGAACTTCTCTATTCATACGATAAAGCGAGTACTCATCGTGGACATGAAGAGTTGGTAGCAAATTGGAAGAGCGGAGAACTCACTGTTTATACAATCTTCACTTTGTCATTAGAATATTGTTCTCAGTAGATGCACACTAATTCAACAACTGGTAGCAAAGTTAGAAGAATTCATTGACAAAGTGAAGAGAAGCATAGATATACGAATATGTAGATCAAGAACAGCATGGCATTATCCAGTCGTCATAGGTAGTTACAATTCATTCAGACATTCAGCTCTTTGGCCCAGAGTCCGTTTGGTCGCCATTTTCACTTTCTCCCTCTGATCCACACAAATCCTACTCAACTATCTATCGACCTTTAATATGCTACTATCAAACGCTATCCTACGCACTGCTAGCAGGAGAATTATCTCCACTGCATCATCTCATACCAAGAGAGCTGCATCGTCTTCGGCATTCAAACGCGCAGCTGAAAAGGAGACTAGTAAACTCTTACCAATTTTGACTGCAACAACAATTGTTGGAGGATGGGGCTTAATGACTATGCAAGAGGATGAAACTAAAACTGCGCAATGTCTCTTTGGAAAGAAGGGCACACAAGCAAAGGAAGTTGAAGATAAATTTGCTACTTATTGGCCACGGAATATTATGATTCTATTCGGACCTCCAGGTATGTGTTTTTATACACATAAGATATGTTCTTTTTATATCATACTGTTTCTAATGTACTTATTTACATACTTATACATTGATTAAATTGCAAAAATAATAACAATGAATAAATCAATTAAAGGTGCCGGAAAGGGAACACATGGACCTAAAATTGAGGATTTATTGGGTATTCCTCAATTATCAACTGGTGATATGCTCCGTGCGGCTGTTGCTGCTAAATCAGAGGTTGGATTAAAGGCCGCGGCAGTAATGAAAGCCGGGGGATTAGTATCGGATGATATTGTTATTGGTATTATCCGTGATCGTATTCGTGAACCAGACTGTAAAGTTGGTTTCATCCTTGATGGTTTCCCTCGTACACTCGTTCAGGCACAGGAACTTGATAAAATGTTGGCCGAGGAGGGAGCATGTGTGACTAAGGTTGTGGAGTTACAAGTACCCGATGAAGTATTGGAAGAGCGTATCTGTGGTCGATGGATTCATAAAAAGAGTGGACGTAGTTATCATGTTAAGTATGCCCCACCAAAGAGTATGAAGAAGGATGGTAGTGGAAATCCTATTCCAGAAAGTATGAAGGATGATGAAACTGGCGAGGCATTAATGCAACGACCGGACGATACAGCTAGTGCTTTAGTGAAGAGGTTGAAAGGGTATCATGGCGAGACTGTCCCAATCCTTGATCATTACAAACCACACGGTGTTGTTTCAGAGGTGAATGCTAATCAGGGAATGGATGGAGTATGGAGTGAAGTCCTTGTTTCACTTAAAAGAGGGGGCAACTAGTAAGTATCGAATGTGAGTTATAAATGATGAACCACATCTCTAGCTCTTAGAGAATGATTGAGTATTATTACTCAATTGAAGTAAGGGAATAATAACCACACAAACAAAAACACAAACATATCAGCTGAGCTATTGTTACTCATACACAATATTGGATTTATTGAACAACGGGAAGGAATGCCTCTTAGCATCCGTCACTGAATCAAAACTCAACACTAGCAGGGTGATACCCTTGCACTGTTACGCTTCGACATTCCAAATAAGCTATTCTGTCCTCCCTTTAGGGTATCGAGCTCTTGAACACTGATACTTCCTCTCCTTTTCGACTTGGCATTATGTGTTGATTTTAACCTTTGGATTGCCTCCACATCCTCTTCAGTCATGACTCCTGTCTTTAGTAACTCTTGTTCAATCTCATCACGAGGATTGAAACATACCAATAAGCATGAGAGGATCAATAACAACCCTGCCAACGAACAAACAAATTGCGTTGCAATCTTGGTATGATGTGCCCAATGCAAGAGTTCTGTTGCAATCCCAACTCGGCACCTCTCGTAAGGGCAAGCTGCTCTGATTCCTTTGTTACACAACTCTTGACTGGGACAACACTGTTTGATGTCGTGGGTTGTGTAGTCAGTCATTCCCTTCAATGCCGAGCAAGATGTATCACATTTCTTCTTGTTGCTACTTGACAGAGTACAGGAGTCTTGATTCATATCCAATGGACAGTTTTCGTCAACAAAATCTAGCAGCCACGTCGTACTCTTATCGTCTTCAACTTTGCACAAACTTTCAAAGTATGCATTGCTGAAGAGCTTGCTCGTCCTTCTGTCGAATTTATCATACTCATTGTGGGATTGTTGATCTTCAGCCACTAGACGTAGACTATACTCACGCTTATTAATCCATTCATATTGTGAAAAGGTGAATAGTAACGTTGACACTAAAAGAAGCTGGTGAAGACAGAGAACCTTTCGTCCACTGCAAAGTCCTTTCCGAATTGTCTGTCTTAACGCGCCACAGCATCCGTAGCATGTGCAAACGAAGACTGCTCCAAAAATTATTGCTACGAGCTGTGCAGTCTCTTTAGCGGTCCCAAAGGACAAAGCAGCAACATTGTTAGTGGCGACTAACACGGAGAAGCCTAAGCAGAGCAGAGACACGAGTAGAAAGAAGAGCTCGGAGAGGCAGAACGCCAACTTTATGCACGAGTTTAGCCGACCCATCTTCGTCTTTGTCGGCTAGAGAGAGCCTTGTAAACAACTCGTCAAAGTATCACTTTGCTTTGGATAGGCTTCTGTTTATACTAAAGTACTGTACCTACATACACAATGCCAACTTTACTATCCAAATTAATTCTTCTAAACATAAATCAACTTTAGATTGGTTTAATTTATATTATGTGAATGTGCTTGAACTTTTTTTCGAACAACTTTACTCGTACCAGATCTAGTCAAATCGGAATTTTCTTAGCGAGTCCTATTTTGTTAGTGCCTTATATAGTGAATTTGTATCTCCTAAACTAGACGTCCAATGACAAATCTAAGCATGTCTAGCATATTCTCCTTCATCTCACGATCTCAAATCATGTGAGCTGTCCAGGATCTGAGCTTTACTTTTTGAGATACGCTAGTTTTAAAATCTAAAATAATGTCATTGAGATATATCTGGCCTCATATGTTGTTTAGTCATATAAACAATGACACCATTGTATTCATCTTGCCTTGTAGTTGCCGCTACATGTCTTGGATTCCTTCATTGGTCGTTTCTTTGAAGAGATATTCATGTTTGAAAATTGAACTTTTGCTCGTCATTTTGGCCTTGACGGATGGATCGTCAGAAGTCTCCTAAACCTCTGGATGTACGCCCAAACACTAGATCCCTTTCCTACTACCATCGTACGACCTCAGAGTTGCTTCAGCCGTCTGATAAGTCACTCTAATCCCAAAGTAATAACCACTCAAATTTGCTAATTTGACCAATATTACCAATATTGGAGACCAATGACTAACATGATACAACGTTTAGTTTGAAATACTGAGCCCCAAAACTTCTTCTCATACTACCAAATAAGCCGAGCGAAGAGTAGCTTGCTTCTAGTTCCTTACGTTGCACTTGTTTCGGACCACTATCCATCTATGTTTTACTACATCTCCAAAACTACTATTCTCTATGTGGTGAGGTTAGACTGTACTCTAATCGCCCCAAACTTTAGTATGTTGTTCCTTCTATCCAATACAACAAATGACTACAATTTTGCATTGTAAAACCAATGTTAACACAACCATTTGTACAATACCGTATTTTGTGAAGTAAACCCCGACATCGAACGTATCTATAGTCGTTTCAATGGTTATACATTGCCAATTCTCTCCGCAATTGTTGTGTATTGTTAATCAAACACTACTGAATCAATATCCACAGGCGGTACCATTCTAATCCTTCTCCAAACATACTCAAACCAATCATTTTAAAATTTGTCACGCAACCTACCCAAAATATTAAATTAATGTGTATAAAGGCATTAATACTCTTTATTGTGTGCTCCAAATCAACCCGAAGTCCATACCATGTACATATTAACTAATCCGTATATTGATTTGTATAGAACTGCTGTACATTGGCATCTACACATAGATATCTCCACAGCAAAAATAAAGAAGAAATTGTATGAATTTACGAACCTTCATCGACCACATTCCCTTTGCCTCAGCAACACCCAACCTGTACCAATTGATTCTAATACTACCCAACAACAATCTACCCAATTGGTGATGGCATACTACTTGATTTCATTACTAACAAGTGCCTCCGATGTGTAGTGCTAAAACATCGTCACAAAGTTTAAACCATTCGATTAACAAGCATAGGTAACGTATATAACGTAGCAAGGCTGCAAACGTATACCGATAGTGATATAGAATCAAGGGATGAGCTCGAATACAAGTTGCAACAATCAGAATGACTTGCAATTTATATCAGACAGTTGTTATCATATATACCACCCTCAAAACTGCAAATTCCATTATCATACAAACTTAAGCTCAGATCCTGGACAGCGCTAGTGTTCTGAGATCGCACGATGATGGAGAGCATGATACGTCTATCAAACAATGGAGTAGAGGCAATATTGATTGAGATATACCGATTAGACTGGCCCTCGTAGAAAAGCACTAGATAAATTGGCGAAAATAATTTTTATTTTAGCGCGGGACTTCCTACTAACAATTTCCGATTTGACTAGTCTGGTAACTGTAAACTTGAAAAAAATGTTTTATGTAACCATTTCGAAGATATTAGACTATACTTCTAATGATTCATATAGCTCAGGAAATACCATACATATATCGGTATTTCACTAAACATAACTCCACATATATAGGCTGGATAACAGTTTCATCTATTCTTCGTCCGAAGACATTTTGTCTTCACTTGACGTCTCATACTGATGCTTCGGGATATTGGCATTATGATTTAAGGTATCATCTTGACTCCCCACTATTGGTATTTTATCATCTTCAATCTCTAAAGAAGATGTCTCAAGATTTAGTATCATACTAATCTTTTTGAGCATATCATCCAACCCTCCAGTACTACTAGCTTCTAATATAGCAGTCCCATCACCATTCAATTCTATTTCATCCCCATTTTCATCTTCGTCTGATCTAGCCTTGCTGGCTAATATTGCATTCCAGACTAAGTCAACTGAATTCACCCATAATATTCTATGTCTCGCTGGAAGATACGCGTCATGATTTATGAAGATGAAGAAATGCAACAAAACTTCTGTTAGTACATGTGGTTCACAAGGGCAATCAAATAAAGATGCATACAGGCCAAATGAAGCACTCAGATCTCAAATACTTCATATTGAACACACAAACTCATACAAATGAACAATACTAACGCGGACTTTCCTGGTATAAGCCCGTAGGTTATACAATGTACCAACGGCCAGAATTTCCAAGCCGTAAACATGATTGGCTTGATTCTATTTTTCACATTCTCTCCGCTTTCTTTAACACCATCCCCATTTAAGATGCCAATAGCAAGGATGTATATAGAACATTTGATTGATAAGTAGATGGTTTGATCCATTAAGATTTTGAACGCTCTGTTTGTTATACCATAAGTCATGCCCTCCACGGGAAGTATCCAATCACTAAATTCATAATATTCATGTACTGCCGGACCGAATACACAACCCACAAAGCCATTTTTTAGGGTCCTGCCAGCATCAAAGTCTAGTACATTCTTACCACAGAATAATGTCTGACTGAGCCAATCTCCTAACAAGTAAATGACTACATTGATAATTGTTTTTGTCGAAATTGGTTTCTCACTCAAACTATTCTCATAACTAGCCCAAGTATCGAGGGGTATGCGCAAACTGATCTCACTTGCACTCCACCCTCTAGTCATTCCTTTATCAATGTTGAAAACTGATACAAATACGTACCCAAATGAAGCCGCTAGTAAGGCAACATTGAATATTTTTGATGCCAACGTTTGTCCATTATCATCTTTATCAAATAGAAATGTAATGAATGATGGATAGTCTTGATCGGTAGTAACAGTAGTAGAGACGTTATTATCACCATTGATTTCTACTGCCCCTGTTGCAAAATTTACAGCATCTGCTTGAACTAATCCAGTTATCTTATCATATGATATTGGTACTGATGGTGAGATATTTGGTTGTATATCCACTTCATCGTGTATTACTTCTTCTTCTATTACTACATTTGTTAGATCTGTTTCCGGTGAGGTTAATATCTCTACTGGATGTGTTGATTCTATAACTTCTTTTCCTTCTATAATATCTATCGGTAGTGTTTCATTATGATTTGTTTGCAATATTATGTCATCATCAGTTGTAGATTGGGGAGTTTCTAGAGATACAAATATTGGTGACGTTCTTCTTCGTATCTTCCCTCTAGGTTTTGCACATGACATATCACTTTGTTGAAGTTGCAGTAAGTCAGTGCATGATGTGTACAAAGTTGATCTGGGGGGAACAAATGCAGAAGAAATCCTCCAAGACAGTGATATTAATATGACCATCCCAGTTAATATCAGATATTTATATGCTGATATATACCATCTTCTCCTTCTTGTTATTATACTTGTCTGCATACTGCTACTTTCTGTTATCGAGATAGGTATTGAAGGTATGTTACAAAAGTACTTGGGCTATATGTATACTCTGGTGAGCAAATAAATTACCTGTCCGGCTACACCACCATATCAATCACTTAATAGTACAATTAGCGTATAATGTAAGCTGTCGTTAGTAAGTGATCCACTTCTTTGCCTGATACCATAGGCTGTAATGACATCAGCAAGAGTGCTCGGTAGTCGGCAAAGGAGTATGGCTAGAGCAAGGCCCCCACAGGAGGCAAATTAGTGAATCTAAATTTTGGCGATAGACCGACAAAGATTAATAATGAAACAAGTGGGGGAGGTCTGCTGTGTTATGATTTCAGTTTACTTATGTATTATTTAGTTGCGTTGAAATGAGCTAGAGCATACTCCATTGCTGCGTCCTTTGGGCTATCAAATTGTCCAAGATGTTTGTTTCTGTATTTTGCCACATATACCCTAACAACTGCACCTGTATATCGATCATTTTTGTATACTTCAGTCACCCCAGTGTATCCTGATGGATTACTGGGCGATCTACTCAAAACTAAATATCCCCTATTGACCGCATGTTCCAACTGAAGTCGCCGCTGCCGAGCTTGCTTCTCTTGCTCAAGTCGTTTCTCCTCTTGTTCAAGTCGTTTCTCCTCTTGTTCAAGTCGTTCCTTTTCGGCGGCTACTCGTAATTGACTGTATGCTTGTTCCATCTTAGACAAATCGATATCAGCTGCTTGTTCAAACTTTAGCCTCTTCAAATTATCTTTGTCGAGGCGTCGAAGTTTCCTTACATGCTCATACACTGCCGAATCTGATGACGGAATCAAGAATACATTCTCCTTTCCAACTAGTACATAGTTCGAACGATCTTTCTTCATCTCTTCAATAGTCTTGACATGTTTCTCGGCTGCTGCTCGCTTCCTCACCTTCCTTGGCTTCCTCACCTTACTTGGCTTAGGATGATACTCAAGATATTTCTTCGCCTCATCATTACACTCTTCCAACTGTTTCTGATGTTGTGAATCTAAACTTGATGGTGAAAAGAGAGGTGCCGGATATGATATTGTATTGTTATAGTCTTCAGCTTGCTGGACAAATTCCTTTGGCAAATGGGCGAAACTAACTTTCTTCAATAGATTGTGGAAAGTAAGATCAAATGTTACTTCGGGGTAGGACTGTTCTACTAATTCGACATCGGTATTGCATGTGTTGGTGATTGCTTGAAGACTATTCGTACGCTCTGCCTCATTTCGTAGAATAGGCATGAGTTCCTTACCACTATCTTTTGAGAAATGAAACCCAACATTCGGTGCAAGGTAGGTTTGTACAACAATCGAGTCTTCATTGATTCTATTTGGTTTTGTTGTGACGACATGTCCTATTTGGTTGGTAAGGATGGCATCTAATAGCTTTTCTTCATGGGCTGAGCAAACAGCCGACCTCGAACTTCCTTTACTGTAGAATATGAACTGGAGTTTGGTTTTCTTTGGAATGAGGCCTAGTTTCTTACGTAATTCAAAGCAAGCAAAGGCCGAAGCAACATTTTCAATTGGCAGACAAACACCATCCATATCTTTTACTGTTACATTTGAGCAACATGACGTTCGAAGAAGGAAGGCGGCATCATCACTTTGATGTTCTTCAGTCTGACGACCAAAGTAGTCAAGACGCCCATTATTAACAAAACTACTACCTTCCTCAGTGGTGGATATATCATGTAATAAAGCGTTGGGATTGACCTCACGAAGCTTAGTCTTGGTATTCTTCACTGTCTTTCTAAACCCAGGGGCACGTTTCTCACTGAGGATATAGTTCTGTCCTCGTGTAAAGGCATTTACAACTTCATCGGGATATTTACCATCAGCGTCCCACTTGGTTTCAAATGTTTTAGCAAGCTTGTTGATGTCAGCTTGTTTAGGTTCCTCTAATATGGTGACAGGAACATTATCGGATGGAGATGTGTGTGACAATTGTTGATCAAGTGCACTATAAGCTAATTGGCGTTTATTGGTGATATCAATAACTCTTTCGTTCTTATCTGGTGACATAAGACCATTCCGACATAGTCTAATAACAATAACTTTATTAGGATTGAGTGCCTTGAGTACCTCGAGAAGAAAGCGGTGTTGTATAGGCTCATAAAATGCACGAAGTGAGTCGTTAACGAAGAGATGAGCTTCCTTGCTACTACTGTAAAGGACGGCCTTGATGGCTTCGTGTAATGATGGACACGATTCTATACACCGACGATCATGAGCTCTTTCAAGGAAGAACTTTGGATGTAATAATACTTGATGATTGAAGTGATCCTTCTCCTCACGAAGCTTGGCATCTACCAACATTCGAGCTCCTTGTGTCTTGCCAGTGTTACGATGTTCTGTGCCTTTTGACACACGTCCAAGTAGAAATAACTCGACAAAGTCACATAAGTCACCGTTGTACCCAGGAAACTCTTGCTTGATTAGTCGTGCCGTTTCCTCACAGATGGACTTGAACTCTGGCGCGTTGATAAACTCAGGGGAGTTATCACTATCCCTCTTCATGGCGTTGTACTTCTTCATACCTTCTTCAACTTTGGCATATTGAGATTGAAATATATCACCTAATCTCTCCGTGGCGGAAGGTGATGTATCATCAACGTCAATCACTGAATCGATTTCCTTGATCGACTGGGCAAAAAGCTTTACCTTGGTACTGCCACAGCCATTCCATCCTCCGAGCGGCTCGTCACCAACCGAATCATCATCTCCTGTATCAGAATCGTAGGATTCTATACTCTGATCATCATCTGTAGTATATACTGTGTCTATACCATCAAATGAATAGGCACTCTCATCATCCTCTGTATTATACAATATGTTATATACAAAGCCAAGAATAATAAGTTGAGAAAGTGAAAAATAGATGTGATCGTACACGAACCACATTCACATAGACTTACCATCAGATGAACAGTCACTCTCGTCATCGTTTCCTTCCTCTTCATCACTACTATCGGCATTAGTTTGTGGCGAGGCAATGTTTATGTGTGTATCAACTGGCTGGCTGGAATCTTGGGAGGTCGTTAGTGCATCATCAATATCCACAGTGACCTCATCATCCGTGTTGTCCAATAAACTAACATCCGTGTTGTTCAATAACATACTTGCTGATTCATTATCGGATTCCATGTCCATCGAGGTTTCAAATTCCATATCTTGGGCGGCGTTTATACCATCATCAACTACATCATCCTCTTCCTTTTCAGTTCTTTGTTTCTTCTCTTTTGTATTATCATTAGTAGAAGGATGTCTCGACTGTTCTACTTCATTGTGTGATACTAATTCTAACTGCCGCTTCTTAGACTCCTGGCATAATAAATTCTCACAATCTGTCTCAAGCTGTTCTAAGATCAGTTTAGCAGCAGCTATTGCTTTCTTTTTTTGTTGTAGAGGAGTTAGATCTACAACTGATAATTCCCCCATCATAAAATTGAGAGTACGGGCTGCTAATTCCTTACCCTCTTGGTCTACCTTTGATGTTGGTGGTGTTGGTGTTGATGATGATGTCAATGATGATATATGCTGTTGAATTAATCTCCTGCCCATCTCAGTGCCCAAGACATACTTTAAATATAATTCATTGCAACTTTCTAAAGTTTCATCACTTTTGCGGTGGCCATAAGCAAATGAGTTGATGTATGCCTCACCCTCAGATAAATTCTCTAAATCATCAGAATTAGTGCCATGCCTAACCAATACCGTACCACCACTATCTTTCTTTACTAATTTCCATTCTTTATCAGCTTCTAAACAAGTAAATAGAATATCATACTTCGTTTCAATTTGTTTGTCTATTTTTTTACCGGGGTGGTGCAATGTTGAGAAGTCGGATTGTATTGATATAATATCGTTTGTGTTCATAAGTGGTGTTTGTTGTTGGTGCTGCTGTTGTGGTTGGTGCATCTCATTTTGTTGTGCAGCAACAACTCGGTTTGGTTGTTGCAATTCGCTCATATTATTTACATATACTTTTTATACATGAATATACATGGCCGTTCCTCAAATAGAACGACCACTTAGCTGTGCATCTTTATTTGTATATGTAAAAAGCAGTTACTGTAGGCTATCGTAGTTGTAATTATAATTTTATTGTTGATGTTTTGGTGCATGAGAGATGTACCTTGCAAGGATGTGAAGTGGTTGCTTCTTTAAATAATCTACTTAATCTTTACATTTTATCTCAAGAATTTCAACACGACTATAACTAATTACTACCGTATATGTCCCGCACAGTGGGCGTAAATATTAAACTATTAACGAACAGCACAACAGCACCAGCAACAACGACATGCATTAAGAGACTTATGAAGAATTCCTTTTGTAGGTACATTTACGGTTTATTTAAAATAACAAATTCTTGGTATCTTTCCCTTTTCCTGCCCGGCTGCCTCTCTTGAAGCCTCGGATCTCCTCGCAATAAAGTTCGACAATGAGATAGGTTGATGAGAGAGGCCCCTCTATCTTTTGTAATATCGTAATGCTCACACTTCGCCTACTAAAGATTATCGCAAGGTGAACGATTAATATAAACAACATACTTGCTGGATATGTAAACAAATATATTAACAAATTCTTCATATTTTCAAGGGCAGGTGAACGATTGATATACAACAACAAATCAACAAATAAAGTCATACGTATCTAACCTAACAACATCTTCATATTTTGAAGAGCAGAGGTGAACGATAGAATAAACAACAGATATATCACCAAAAATCAGTTACACTAATATGAGAGTTATTATCGCTACCCTTCTATTGGCTGCTTCTTCAGTGGCAGAAGAAGATACATACTCTTCCGAGCAATCTAGATTACAAGCAGCATTGGTTACAATTGAGAAATCACTAAACAAAGAACAATTATTGACTGAGGGCGATTGGACTGATCAGTTAAAGTGTACAGGAGACTTCGATTCACAGCAGCCTTCTTTAGTTAATGATAAAGCTACATGTGAAGCAACTACAGATGCTACTTCAAAAGCGTGTGTGTGGTGTGACGCCACTCAAGCAATTGGGTCTGGCTTATGTGTTTCTGAAGATCAAAAAGCAATGTTGGGCCCATATTGGCAACAATTATGTAAAGAAGATTCTAG